>Ga0316207_10000867_pt1 | contig 42281 bp, 66 predicted proteins | sample 6weekpyrite_MG_FD_204943 | JGI IMG/M metagenome (GOLD analysis project Ga0316207, IMG submission 204943) | Microbial mat bacterial communities from mineral coupon in-situ incubated in ocean water Damariscotta River, Maine, United States -... | ecosystem: Environmental > Aquatic > Marine >... | reverse complement strand
AATACAATCCACGAGCAGAATACAATATAAACGAAATGAAACAACATCGCAGAATTGAAAAACAGAAAGAAAAGTCAATAAAGCTTTTAGAATGGTTGCTTCACGATATGCAAACCGAACCAGTAATAGTTGGCGCTCAAGCATTAAGAAAGCAATATATGCAACAACTTAAAGAGCACTTTGAAACTTATATTTAAGAGAACCAAAACATAACAAACTAAAACACACAATATTAAATAAATGTTAGTTTAGGGGTTGACACGCCGATGAAATGAGATTAATAGAAAGCTAATTAATAGAAAGTTAGAACAATGAAAGCAATACAAATTAAATACCTACCTGCTACAAACACATTAGGTGCACGCCTAAAAGCGTTCACAGAGGCAGGAGCTATCACAGAGAGTGTAAACTACTCTGCCAACCTAAACAACCAAGCATTTGCTCTTGCAGAGCGTTATGTAGAGGCTAAGGGTTGGAATGTAATTAGTGCAGGGTTTGGACAACTACCTAACGGTGATTATGTCTATACATTAGGACTATAACAAATAAAGAGGTGAAAAGCTCTTATGCGAGCTTTGGTGATGAGATGCTACTTGCTGTTATGGTGCTACGAGGCTACACCACTGCACCTTTGCTATGAGTATACACAACAATGAATAAATACTTTAACAGAGGAGAACAATAAAATGACCTACACATACGACACATACAGCAAGAATGAAGAGAATAACACTTGTCACGTATACAGCAAAGGCTCTACCTCCGATAGAGGCGATGAAACTGTTATAATAAACATGGACTATTGGCAAGCTATACAACTTGTAGCTTTATTAAATGAAATACAGCTCGCACCGGATGAAGTGAGAGCTTTAAGAGAAAGAAAAGGATTTAGAAAATGAAACTAACACTTATATCAATATTAGCAAAAGAAGATTATAATGCTGATGATGGGACATACTACCCAGTAGCCAAGCTGTCAAACGGTGAAACGTTGAACATGCAGGGCGTAGTAGCTCTATCTCGATATGGCGACGCTATTAAAGCAGGTGAAGCTTACGTTAAAGACTATTTAGGAGTGTAGTATTATGGATAAAGACACAAGAATTTTATTGGCAGCAATCAACACAATAGATGATTTTTTTGAATACAAGTATAAATCACATACGGTTGAGGAGATAGGTGTCTATGTGAAACAGGTTTTAACATCTATGAATAGAGATTTTAGGAGAGAGTTGTAAAATGCTAGATTTTATTTTAGGTGTAATTGTAGGTCAGTTAATATCTCTACTGATAGTGTATATGCATATAAATAAGGAGTAAATAAAATGAACCATGCGAAGCAAGGGAAAGTATACGATTATATTAAACAAACACTTAGACAAGCATTCTTAGAGCCTAACGACATATTAGGAGCTAGTAAGATAGAAGTGGCTATATTATGGATAATCTCAATCGTGATGATTGTAGGCTTATACATAGTGTTTTAAATAAAGGAGAATAGAAAAATGAATATACAACAAGAAATAGAAGACATGAAAGAAGCTCTAAAGAGCTTAGAACAAAAAGCTAGAGAACAAGAGCCACAAGGTGTTTGGCAACCTAAAGAAGGTGAAGACTACTTTGGAATAGAAGACACAAGCGAGGTTTACGAAGACTATTATAGTGAAGGATGTATCACCACTAAAGCAAGAATAAACCAAGGTAATGTATTTAAAACAGGAGAAGAAGCAGAGCTTGAAGCAAAACGCCGTGAAGTGACGCAGAAACTGCGCGTACTTGCAGGTGGGTTTAATCCTGATTGGAAGGATTCAGCACAAACCAAGGTTAGTGTGGAATATAACAGCGAACATGGCTGCTTAGGTGTTGAAAGTTACCGCCACCTCCAAACACAAGGCGCCATATACTTCAAAACAAAAGAAGCGGCACAGCACGCCGTTGATACCCTCGGATATGAGCTGTTAGTGTTATTTGACGTGGAGGTGTAACAATGAGTGTATTAGATGATTTAAACTACGAACAAGGACTTAAAGCTCTCAACGAAAAATATAATAAAGATGTAGATGATGTCCTCGACTGGTTAGAGGGTGAAGGAGCTAACAGCGAATACATAAAGAGCTTACAAAGTACAATCGAGGATTTAGAACAAGGAGAATAAGACAATGACAAACAAACACACAAAAGCACCATGGGTCAATACCGATGGTCACATAACAAAAGAACTTGCACACGATATGCATAAGAGCATAGCAAGCACAAGTAATGGGATGTATGCAGATCAAGGAAATGTTAGCGAAGAAGAAGACGAAGCTAACGCCAATCTAATAGCAGCCGCACCCGAGATGTTGGCAGCGTTGGAAGGTGCGGAGTATATTATCGACGACCTTTGCGAGGACATTAACACCGAGGATAATGAATATTTAGAACAAATAGCTGCTATTAAAGCAGTAATAAACAAAGCGAAAGGGCTTTAATCATGAAACATTATATAAAACAACTGGTTAGTGATGCCCTATCGGATAATGACATTCTAGGAGCTAACAAACAAGAAGTGCTATACTTATGGCTCGCATCGCTAGTGTTTCTTGTAACATTAACAATAGTTTTTTAAACAAGTTTAAAAGAGGCTTATTATGAAACATACATATAAAATAGGTGACTACGTCGTGTACTTAGGGAAGTTGTGGGTAGTTTTTAGTATAGGTACTGGCACTCTTTGTATAGAACACATTATAAATGGTTCTAGGCGATGGGTTAACACTATAAACGTAGAACCTCAGCTGTTTGATGTAGAAGAAGTTGACAACAATTATAATAACGTGTATAATTTAGATGGTACACCGTATAGGGAACAGAACAATGACAAGATATAGAGTTGTAGAAACAACGTTAAACAACGGAAATAAAACCTACAATTTAAAAGAGAAATGGGGCTTGTGGTGGTTTTGGGTTAAAACTCCTTATATGGGTGGTTGCTGGTTTATTACATCCTTTAAAGACTTAGAGGAAGTGAAAGAGTACATAAAAAAGTGGGAAGGTTTAAGGGTGAAGGAGGTGAAAGAATATGAGATATAATTCAAACCAAGGAGGTTTTCATAATGAGGTATAAATACAATGTATTAATAGAAGACTGTGATGGAAAAACAACATTAACACATCACACTAATTTTAATCTAGCACAACGAGCTGCTATAGCTTGTTATAAACCAAGTCACACTGTTATGCAGATTATTGATAGAACCACTGGTTTAGTTGAACGTGACGTACTTAATTGGTGGGAAGGTAGAGAAGATGAACAGCTATAAACCAGACTTCATAAAAGAGTTGTGTGGTAACAATCTTATGGACATGAAAGAGCTTGCACGTCTCGCAGGTATAGACTATCACTACCTGAGACAGATAAATAAATGTAAAAGAAGCCTAACACAGCGCGTTTGTTATAAATTAAGCCCTCTTTTAGGGGTGAGGCTAACGCCTAACACTATTAAACCAAAGAAACAACCTTGTAAGCGATGGGAGAAGACCATACGGGATGTATTAGATGTTAATAGGTGCTACTACCTCAAAGGGAACACGCGTACGTTTAACAACGCTGTGGGGAAGTGGAGGCATGAGGCCATAGTTAATCATACAAATAAGAGCTTGACATTTAAAGAGCGAGGTGTCACAATATTATTTAGAAGTGATGTTTCTAATTATAACAAGGAGATGGTGTTATGAAAAGGGTGTTAATTATAACTAAAGGTGAGAAGGTGGAGAGGTTTTACAATCACAATTTCCCTGACACACCTCTAAGTGAAATTAGAGATGAAATGCGAGCTAAAGGCTATCGCTGTCTATTACAGGAGGTTAAATAATAATGAAAAAAGCAGAAGAAATTGCGAAAGAAGTTATTGGGTGTGTTGAGGTAAGAATCACGGAAGTTTTTATTGACGGTTCTCGCCCAGCAGTTTCAAAACATATCGACTTTGAAGAGGCCGAAGAGATAGTAAAACAAGCCCAACAAGAAGCCTATTCACGAGGTAGAGCCGACGGACAGGAGGAGGTGTTCACTGTCGTTCACAACGCCATAAATGGCGTGTACGAGGCTATAGAAGACGAGAATGTTAAACACGGACTAGGTGCTGCTCTTGGATGTGTAAGAGAAACAAGACGCAATTTAGGGGATGCATCTAAAGATGCTGACAATATTAATAAGGAGGGCGAGTTGGTTGCATCTTCTAACGAAGAAGCTCCCGATGATGTAATGAAGGAGATAGAAGAAATTGAGTGAATATAATGACCAATTACAAGAGCAAGTGACTGCGTTAACAAGTGAACTTGCTTCTGCTAAAGCAGAAAATGCGGAGACAAAGGAACAACGTGACACATTGGTGGATGCTTTAAACTTTTGTGTTGAAATAGCAGAAGGTGAAATTAACGCTAATTGGGACGACCTTCTTCAATACAGAGAACTAATACAAAAAATACAAAAACACAAAGCAAAGGAGTGAAAACGAATAAGTGAAAGGAGAATGATGGTTAAACATAACAGTAACTTAGGACTGAATGGTGAACCTAAAGGTTTGCACGTAGATAAATATTACATTATAAACGGTGTTACGTTTGTTGTAACACTAAACCCTTTAAATCATGAACCTGATCTAGTTATGCATAAAGGTGATTCTTTAATACGTATGATGGAATCTTATAAATATAAATACACTACGGACTAATAAACAAAGCCCGCTAATGCGGGCTTCTTCGTTAGTAATTAGGTGTTAATTGTCTGATGACAATTAGCAGTCACCTAAATTCTCATCATCGTTCAAAACTCTGTCATAAGCTTCGTCTAATGATGGTTTATGTGTGTTATTAATAGCACATAGTGGTGTTTCTTTACCACACATTTCATTAATACAACATTCTTGACCGCAGCCAAGGCATTTATCAATGTTCTCTGTTTTGTTTGTTATGTCCGACATAAGCCCTCCATAAGTCTTCTACATCCTCATAGGATGAAATAGTTGTTACGTGTTTGTCACCTTTAACGGCAACAACACAAGGCATCCCGTTAGCATGTAAGCATTTGTATATTCGTACATTACCTATTTGCTTAACGCGTAAAATTTTAGTGTAAGGGGTCATTATTTTCTCCGAAAACAATGTTTGGTTAGATTTACAAGTAAATTGGTGCGTCTTATTTCATAAGAAACAAACACGCAGTGTTTGGTGCTCCCAGTTGGACTCGAACCAACGTCTTTCCCTTTGTAAGGGAACGCTCTACCACTAAGCTACGGGTGCATGTTAAATGTTAAATAATGTTTCTTGTTAATACGTACATTCTATCACACTTTTATCTATTTGTCAAGCAAAAAGAGCCTTTACAGAGGCTCTTTTCACGCTCGCTCGTGTGTTAATAGAGGGAAAAAGGAAATAAAAAAAAACCTCTATTATTTAGTGATGGGCAGGGCGTTAATCCTGCGCTACTTCCTTGGCCTCGTAGTAGAGTTTGTTAAAACCGCCGTAGCCAGTTAAAACAACAGCCAACCGTCTCACGGACACGATGCAGGAATTGAACCCGCTGGCTGATAATACTGCACTTGCCACCACCACTATTAATAAGTATAGGTGTTAATGACAGATTTGTCAAGTGAAAAGTTTAAAATAATTAATTTTATTTTAGTGTACGTTTTTTCTTGACTTATTTCTAAAAATATGCTATTTTAACTATTACTAGGTTAGTTAGTATAACTAACAACACGACAGTGTTGTGTAGTCATCCTAACAATAACATTAAATAGAGCCGCCCAACGGCTCTTATTATTTAATTAACAATAGTTATCACTACTCGCTATAATTATGTCCTTTCAGGACATTATAATATTGATAAGAATATTGTATATTAGTAGCCCTTCAATTCTTAACGAATTTCGGGCTACATGCTATTATGATTTCTTTAGGGAAATCAATTAGTTATCATTTAATTTAAATAAATATTAAAAAACCTCTTGACAGATGCTTTTTAAATATGTACATTTAATATATAGAAATTAACAAACGAAGGAATATTAGAAATGGGAATACTTCAACCACATACAGAATATGTAAATGGAACGTGGCTTGCTACAGTGTTTAGTAAAGTGTATATTATATCTGACATTAAAAAGAAGGTGTTTAAATCAGAACTAACTAAGGTTGCTGATGTAGGTGTCTTTGGTAATAGAGGTAAAGCACGTCGTGCTGCAACTAAAAGAATTAAAGAGATGAATGATGGTTGAAATATTAATAATGATGTTAATGGCTGTTATTATGATGTGCCTAATATATCAATTATGGAATTATGAGGAATAATAATGGAAGATATTAAATTCGTAGGTTATGAAACACATGTAACATCTAACGACGGGAGCCATAGCTCCGTCTCGGACAACCACTTAGATGTTGTCTTACGCGAAGCAGAAGACATGTGCTCTGATGGAAGTTGTTACATAGAAGTGTATGAGAACTACGTTAATAAAACAGGGACACGTATGAGAGGTGAATTAATATGGGCGAGCAATTAAACCCAGTTAAGAAAATACTTAGGTGGAGAATAGGAGCCCCTCACCCAACAGTGTTCTACGGCAATAAAAACCATAGGATAAGGGTTTGTGGACACACTATTCTTAGGCTACACCAAAGGTGGTGCGCACCTAGAGGATTAGAGATTAGACCTGCTCATGCTAAATGGATGTTAGGTATTAGAGGTGTTCAGGCATTAGAGAAAGGTGAGTTGTATAAAGGTTGTGTTAATAAATTTGTTTACAACAAATTAGTTTATGTGTTTGATTACGACAACAAACACAACTGCTTAGAACTTAAAACAGTGTATGAGAAATAAACGTAATAGTAAAGAGGAATGGATATATGACACATTTAGTGACGACGTTAGAAATGATGGAGACGTGGCACACGGCAGTGTTGGCGAGAGATGTTATCGCTCTGCAATCGGTGGAGAGACACCTAGCTCGTGTGAGCTTGGGGTTCGAAGAGATGGAGATGTTATTAAATACAACTGTTTCTCAGATGCTTGTCAATGTAGAGGACGTGTTGAAAACGGAGAAGGAAGCAAAGGAATTAGAGGAAGGGGAGTTTCTTCTGGAGTCCCAGTTCGACATGGTGTGGAGAATAAAGAACAGGAAGCTAGTGTCCGCCTTCTTATTCCTCCAACTGCTATACGATGGTGTCCCAGACAGTGTGGAGCGTATCTTGAAGCAAACAACATCAGCCAAGCAGCGTTCACAGATTATGACATGCGTTGGGACGCAGCTAACGGAAGACTTATCATCCCTCTACCAAGACACCAACAGATGGATGGGTATGTTAGCCGACTTATTCAAAGAACTGGAGGAAGAAAATGGGTAAATATGACGTCAGATGGTGCAATATTCACGAACATATTGATAGCAGAGAGTTCGACAGAGTGGCTAAGAGAGCAGAAGATGACATTGTATATCGTGGAAGCACCAACCTCAGCAATTTCTTTAGGGGAAAAAGGGTTAGCCACGTGTGCGTTGATGGGTCTGAGCTTGACGGAGACAAAACTTGCGAATATTTTGTCATGTTCCCGAAAGCTACAGAGCACTAATGTTGTGTTCATCCCAGATATGGGTGTTGCTAGGAGTACAATAAAAAAGATTAAAAGGAAGTTGACAAATGAAGGGCTTCATGTTACAGTTAAACAATTCGATAAGAAGCCACGTTATTTAAGTAAAGAGGAGTTAGAGAAATGATATGTGAATATTGTGGAGAACCACTGATGGAAGCAGACGCAGAAGAATACTACTTCGGAGAGTTTGTACATACGTGGTGTGCAGAGAGTATGAAGCGAGAAGCTAATGAAGAATTAGCCTCAGAGATTAACATAGACATAGATAGAGGAGACTACTGATGGATAGTAATAAATTATTATATGAAGTGGTGGCTAAATTATTAGCTCTTGTAGGAGAAATAGAAGCTATGATTGAAGCTGAGGAGAAAGCCTACGACGATGAAATGGAAGAGTTTCGTAGGGCTATGTCAGATGCAGAGCGTGATGGGCTTAGAAATGAAGATGAATGGGAAGAAAACATCCCCTTTTAAAGGAGACGCATGGAAAAAGAAATAATTCTACAGCTTCTAACAAAAGAAGCGTTTAATAAATACAATGAATATATTAATGTGTCTCATTTTGACAATGGTAAACGTTCTCTGTTGTTTAAAGCATTAAATATGCTACGTACATTACATGCTGAGACATCCTCAGACGTCCCCCTGAAGCTTTTGTACGCTACACATAAAGAAACATTCATGGGACAGAGTGAAAAGCAACAGGAGAAGCTCCTAGAAACATACAAAGAAATGTATAAAATGGAGCTTGGTGAATCAACAGACGTGTTCTTCAAACACGTGTTAGAGAATGCTATTCGTTTCAAGCTGTCTGATGCATCAGAAGACGGAGAGAACACAGACACCTTGGCTGACTTAATAGCCGAACTTAGAGAGCTGGAGTCTGGCACAGAAGAAACTATGCTAACATCTATGAGCCTTGGAGAGGCTCTTGATGAAAGCGGTAGTGTAGGTGAGTGGCACTTAGATCAAATGGAGGAGAAAGTTAAAGGATTACGCTGCGGAGTGGGTACTCTGTTTGTAGCTAGAACCGATGGAGGTAAAACGTCGTGGATTGTACCGCAGGTTGTTAAGATGCTTAAATCTGGTAAACGTGTATTACATTTATGTATTGATGAGGATGGTAGATCAGACCTCATCATCCGTTACCTAAACAGCTATTTCAAAGTAGATGAAGCAACTATATTGTCTAACCAAGCTCACTACGAGCAGAAGTTTATGGGGGATTTTAATCTATCTTATGGTGTTGTAAACCCAGAGGATGTGTTGTGTACCTATAATGGAGGGGCTCTCCATATTGCAGATATTGAGAACTTAATAAAACTAACATCACCAGATTTGGTTATATACGACCAATACCAGAATATTAGAATGAAGCACAACAGCCAAACAGAGATGCGTACAGAAATTGTTAAAGAGATTAAAGGGTTGTCTAAGAAATATAATCACCACTATTTATGTGCAACTCAGGCTGATGCAACTGCTGGTAAGTGGGTGGGTATAGAGAACATTGATTATAGTAAGACAGGTGTTCCGGGAGCATTCAGAACTATTATAGGGATGGGGATGGATAAAGAAGACCTGTTAGTTAGTGTTCAAAATAAAGAAGGGCAGCTTATACAAGCATATAAGCGTTATTTTAACATATGTAAGAATAAAGGTCCTAAAGGGCAGTTTGTAGCTTATTTAGAACCTATGACATGTACATGGATAGAGGAATAAATCCCTCTGCCTCGATAAATCTCAGTGAAGAGGAATGATATGGAATATTACCACAAAAGTAAGAATGCGGCCAGTATATGTACTTGGTCGTTGGAGCTTAAATTTGTCAATAAAGAGCAGGTGTTTGATGTAGTTGAGAAGCTAGGGAAGTTTGAGCACGACCTGCACATAGAGATAGAACCAAAAGATGATGAGTCGTTCTTGATTATGGTGTACAATATGAGCTGGGCAGCTAACCTCGTAGAAGTTGCAAAATTAATAGAAGAGTGTGATTTTAGTTGGGAAGAAGAAGATGAATGATGGTGTATTAGTGTTAGACAGCGAAACGTGTTTCTCTATGAAAGAGAAATACAAGGGTGGTAAAGTCAAAGCCTTCACCGATTACGGCTCTCCTTATAATGACGGCAACAAGATTGTTCTCGTTGGCACATGTGACATACAGACAGGCCAATATTATGAATGGAAGCCTGAGCGTTTAAATGATTTGTTTGAATACATGAAAGGCTTTAAGACTATTGTAGGTCATAACATTAAATATGATGCTAATTGGTTACGTCGTTGTGGTTGGGACTGGCGCAACCACACCCTTGATGACACACTCATTAGAGAATACATCCTACGTGGCGGTAAGGACGTGTTTAGTAAGCTCGGCCTAGATAAGCTAGCCCCAGAATACGGCGGTACAAACAAAATAGACATTATTAAAAAGATGTGGAAAGATGGTGTTAATACAGATGAAATACCTTACAGCCTATTGTCAGAATACTTGTATTATGACGTGTACAACACAGCTTTAATATACGTTGAACAAGATCGGCAAAAAGATCGGCAAAGATTTGATTCTATGTTACGTCTTAATCGTGATTTAAACAAGGTGACAGCCGAAATGGAATACAATGGTTTCTGTATCGACATCGGCAAAGCTGAGGAGATTAAACATGACTTCGAGAAGCTTGTAGCTGCGGCTGAGACAGAAGTGTACTTAGCTATTGAGAACAACTACCCTGAGCCTGAGAACTTCAAGCTTAATAGTCCTATGGAAATGGCCAAGCTCCTTTACAGTCGTGAGTTTAGAACCCTCACTCCTGAAGAAATAGCTAACGGCGTGGCGAAGCCTAAAGACTATTGGAAAGAGAACATGAAGCGTTGTAAGACGCAGAAGGCTTTTGATAAGCTTGTGGATGAATGTTTCGTTAAACTACCTTACGGGTTTAATGTTAAGCCTATTAAGAAGTTTGTTGGTGTTAATGGCTTTGGTGCAGGTAAGACTGTAATTGAAGCATTAGAAGAACGTGGTGGATTGTCACAGAAGGCTGAACGTTTCATTACAGCTCTTACAGACCTGTCTCGCAAGAAGACATGGCTTGACAAGAACTACTACGGCCTTATTAATGAGATTAGTGACGATGGTCGTATTCACGGGAGCTTTAACCAAGCAGGGACACGTAGTGGTCGTTACAGCTCTAGCCAACCTAACCTACAGAACCTACCAGCTAAACATAATAATGGAGGTGCTAATAATATACGTCAGATGATTGTTAGTAGGTATGGAGAAGATGGTTGTATTGTTGCCCCAGACTACGGGCAACTAGAGTTACGTGCGGTGTTAGAATTAGCTAATGACGCAGCAGGTAGACAACATTATGAGGATGGTGTAGACATCCATACAGACAAAGCTAAATGGGCTGTTGACTACTACCACGGACAAGGGACGTGGGACGGAGCTACAGATGATGAACGTAAGACATGGCGTGGTAATCAGAAGAATGTTAACTTCGGCCTAATATTTGGGTTGTTCCCTAAAGATGAATTAGAAGAAGCTATGCATAAAGCTTTCTATAATGACTACCAACGTGTTAAGCCTTGGAATGATGAAGTGCATGCGCGTATTAGAGCCAACCAAGAATATGCCGACCCAGCTTTAGATGGGTACGCTTACAACTTCGAGGGAGCTACACATTCTAATTTTTATAGAGGTTATGACACTAAAGGTAAGGGGTGGAAGAACAAAGGGCTCAACTACCCTGTGCAGGGATTTGCTGGACGTATTATGCAATGTGCTATGATTGGTGTTTATGAGAAAGTCAAGGATGAGCCTAACATTCATTTCATTGGACAAGTGCATGATGAGATTGTTTTAGATTGTCATAAAAAAGTTCTTGACAAGTGCATGAATATAGTGTATAAAGAAATGGTAGAAGTGAATAAGAGATTTAAGTCCTACTTTGGATATGACATTCAAATACCAATGGGTGTTGATTTGGAGTGGGGTGTAAATTGGTTTGATGTTAAAGAGTATGAGGAGACTAAATAAATGAAACAACTAAATGAAGCGTTAGCTTGTCTAAACCTAGTGAAGCATAAGCCATTGCTTGCAACACCAGAAGTGACAGAAATGTGCCTAGCACATGCAGCGGAGATGCTAATGGAACTACAGAACGATGTAACACCTGTAGATGTTAACAAGGAAGAACTGGAAGCAGCGCAGTCGCGTTTACCAGCTGGTCATGTTGGAGAAATCCAAACACATCGTGACCAAGCAGAGAGTGCTATGTCCTTTGCGTTCGACCTACCAGAGAACATCTGTAAGGCACTAGAAGACGTTGTGAACGGGTTTAACATTAACCTGAACACAGTGAAGGAAGAACTAAAAGTAGAATTTGATAAACAGGAGAATAAATAATGAGTCATGTATCAGGAATTGTAACAGAAGCTAAAGTTAATAACGGCTTTCTGTCAGTGACAGTGGATAATAGTAAATACACAACTAAATCAGACTACATCAAAGGAGCACTACCACAAGTGGGTGACAGTGTTGAATTTGATTATACAACATCACAGAAAGGTGAATATGTTAACCAATACCTAACAGCTAAAACATTGGTTGTACGTAGCGCGGGAGGAGCACCAGCTCCGACATCACAGCAAGTTGTACAAGCTCAGGCTCCAGCTCAACAAGCTGTAGCTCAAGCTAAATACAATGTAACAGTTAAGGACCGCATTATTGTTGAGCAGAACCAAACAATGGCTGTTGTAGAGATTGTTAAAGTTGCTGCAGAGAATGGTGGCCTCACTAAGGCTATGATGAAGGATGCTGAAACTATGTTAGCTTATGTACGTAGTTTAGTGCGTAAGTCTACAGACGACCTGCTTAAAGGTGGTGATGGGTCTTTCCCAGAGATGCCCAAGCTAGAGGTTAAGGAAGAGGACAAGCCTTTCGACGATGCTAACCCGTTAGAGAGCTAGGCTGGTTGTACAGGTTGTCTATCTGACGTAATTACTACCCAAGGAGATGTATATCTTACCAGTAGTCCCTGTATATTATTTAAACGAGAGGAGGTTAAATGTGGAAGAACGGAACGGATTTAAAATTGGTGATTTTGTTATAGATACAGGGTATTTCAGCTCACTTCAAGATCATAAATTAAAAGTAGTGGAGATTAGTACTGGAGGCTTCATAGACGTGATGGATATGACTGCCCCAGATAGAGAGTCCACATGGTGTTATAATGAAACAGGAGCTAAATTCTTAAAACCATTCCCTAATTCTGTTGAACAAGAGAGTTCTCATAAATATAAGATAGGTGATGAATTTATTATGTCAGGTGGTAGTAGGTGTTCTATTATAGAGATAAGCTCAGACCAATCTAGGATGTTTAAATATAGGATAAACAAACTTGGGGATGGTGATGAGAGAGATTTTAATTGGGCTGACTATGAGCTAGATAGTTGGGAACAACTAGAACCAGAAACTACAGGTAATATATCTAACGGTGATATTAAATTATATGGAACAAAAGAAACACCTAATAAGTTTAAAGCTGGAGATAAGGTTAGGTATATAGGAGGAGTAGGTAGCTATAGGTGTGATGAGTACACAATAAGTAAGTATATTGAAGAATATGACAAATGGTTGTGCACCACTACATGGTGCACCCTCACTTTTGATGAAGATGAATTAGAATTAGTTACACCTTCTAAAGAAGAAGACAATAAAGAAGGAGGACTCTATAGTAATGCAGAGCCGTCTCCATCAATATGTTTTGATAGCAGTGGGGATTTCACAACATCACCCTCCTATGATTTTGCAGAGTGGAAACCAAATATAATTAAACCAAGAGAAGACACAATATTTAACAAACTAAAAGGATTATTATAATGACTGATGTAATTAAAATTGAACCAAGTGTAACAGAAACAACTAAAGTGGTGGACACTGGCGTGTCTCATAAAGATGTGGCTTTACAAGTGAAGGAAACACTAGAATATTTAGATAAAGAAGTGGAGAAGCGTGCTGAGGCTAAACTAGAGGCTATTTCAGACAACATTGAAGCTGAAACAAAGCTTAAAGAGTTGAAGATGGAACAGAAGCTTGAGAAGGAATTTGAGAAGAAGAAAGCTCAAGTGGAAAAAGATATGCTAGAACTAGAATCTAAGCATGCTGACATTGTAGGAGAGTTACAAGACGCGCTAGAGGAATCAACAAATACTATTTCAGAGTTAGAAGAAGCCCAAGAAGAGAAAATCAGCGAAGCTCGCTTAGCAGATATGCGTTGTTATTTAATACACGAAGCCAACCACATGACTAGTTGGAAAGTTAGAGGTGATGCCAAAGTGTTAAAACAAGCAGCGGACATCATAGAAAGACTCATGAGAGAAGAGAAGTAATGAAGAAGCACATAACCCATTTTAAGCAGTGGATACACGATAAGGTGGGGAATGGTGTAGATGCTGACGAGGAGTTGCTTGAGGAGTGTCTGGGGGCTATTAAGGACACTCTTAGAGCACAACTGAAGGGGAGAGGGTTACAGAAGCTCTCCCCCTCTGGTACATCAGCTACGGAACGTCAAATGTGGTGTATGGAGAACGGTGTTGAAACAACCAATAGAGACCAATTCAAACAAGCTACAAGATTGAAGATGATTGTGTCCTCCGTTGCGGAGCACACCATCGTCTATTTAATGAAAGAAGCTGGCATACCTATTGAACGCTGTCAGGAACGTACAGAGACAAACCTAGGAGAGATTACACTGCGAGGGAGCTGGGACTATGTATTAGATGGTGAAGTGGTAGATTTCAAGTGTACAAGTGATGAAAACTACAAGGATAAATTTAAAAGCTCGAAGTCGTTATCTGAGAGCGACCCGTTTGGGTATAAGGCTCAATTATCTATATATGCTCAGGGAGCAGGCCTACCTGCTGGAGGCTGGCATGTTTACAATCTAAATACAGGTGATATTAAAGCCATACCATTCAAGGGGTTAGAAGAAAGTGCTGATTTTGAGGTGCATGAGTTCACAAATCGCTTGACAGAGAGCCGTAAGTATGATAGTGTAGAAGACATTCCAGTTTGCCAGTTCCCTCAAAACCATTGGCATAAAGGTAATCCATACGTGAATGGGTCAGGGGAATTACAAGTGGCTTGGAACTGCGCAAGATGCAATTACTTGGATAAGTGCTGGCCAAACAACAAGAAAACTAAACAATCAATTGATAAAGTGCGAGTTGTGATTGAGGACAATCAAACCCGCGACAGTTAAGAAGAGGAGTGATGTATGTGTTATGATGGTGGAGATAAATATGCTCATCTAATGGTGGATGCTGCTATGGAGAGAAACAACCCGTCAACAGTGACGGTTACGACAAGCCTAGAGGGCACTGTAGAAGAGCTAGCTATAATGTTAGGGGAACTACCACAACAAGACCCCTCTTGGTGGAAAATACTAAATCAAGCAGCTGCTAGGGCTTCATACAACATTGGTATGATTGGGGATGCTGAATTAGATGAAGTGTTACAAGACATAGAAGAGACAGATGTTGAACGTTTCTTAGGTGTGGATGTGTTATTAGATTTTGAGGAGGAAGAGTGATGTATATACTAATAGTTATAGTAGTTATCTTATGTTTATGTCTAGTTTATAATCAAGTTATCAAAGAAGACCTTAGATTAGACATTAGTCGTCTAGAGAATGCAGTAAAGTACTATAGAGAAAAAATAGAGGAAGAAGAAAAAACTAAAGAGCTTGTTAAAATTATTCCTATTAAAATGGCCACAAATAATGATGGAGTACACGAAGTGGTGCAAGTAGAACTATATGAAACAGATCAAGGAGTGAGGAGCTACACGGCTTATGGATATAATGCTTATACTTCTTGTAGTTATGATATAATACACAGAGAAGAGTTTGGTGAAGTACTGAAGTGGGTTAGGAAACTAGATGAGTAGGAAAGTAGATAAACCATATGCTGGGGGTCAGTGGAGCAAAGCGGCCTACTTCGCCAAGATACGTGGTGGTTTGCGTACTATAAGATGGCCACCACGTAACGAGATTATGAAGAAGTCTTGTGTTGTGGTTGAAACAGGGGGAGTGTACAAGTCAGGGAAAAAGAAGGGCCTGAAACGTACAAGGAAAGAATACCAATGCGCTATATGTAAAAAGTCCTTCCCGACAAGAGACGTGCAAGTGGACCATATAATACCTTGCGGTTCTTTAAATGAATATGATGACATAGTAGTGTTTATAAAGAAACTGCTGTGTGACGTGAGTAATTTACAAATCCTTTGTAAGCCGTGCCACAAGAAAAAAACAAATGAAGAGAGGAAGAAGAAATGAACCAAGAAGATGTTATGCTCTTTGCTACAATAATGGTGTTCTTAATTATGTTCGCAGGAACCCCTGACCTACATGACAAGATTGTAGGTAGTGTCGGTACGTGTGAGGACGTAAAGAAAAATAAATAATTTATAAGCCGTTGTTATATTTAAGAGTGCTAAAATACAACTAAACACTCTTTGACATTTAGCAACATATGTGGTATAATGGAGTCTAAGTAAGAAACATCTTAGGCAAATGTTGCCAAACATTTATACCACTCAACAGAGTGAGGAGGCTGTCATGGCTAAAGTAAAGAAACCAACTAACGAACAACTCATTAAGTTGCTTGTGGTTCACAAAGGTAATTGTACAGAAATAGCTAAGGCTATTGGCTCTAAGCCACGTACAGTTCAAAACTGGGTGGCGAGCATAGATGCACGCTCTGACGAAGAACTAGTCGAAGCAAACATCGTAACCACCAGAAAAAACCAACGTATGCAAGACGAGAAGCGTATTAACACTAAAGCTCTACGTGAGTGGAACAGAGTTAATAATGCTTTAGAAGCATACATGGGAAGTCTTGACGAGACCTTCAAGACCAACAATCTGTCTAAATGCACTAAGGTGTTTCGTTCTAAGAAGGGCACACCGGTGGGAATCCTACACTTAACAGACATACACTTTAACGAGCTGGTTAATCTAGACCAAAACCAGTATAACTTCGACATAGCAAGCGCCCGCTTGCGTCATTTCACACAGAAGGCTATGAAGCACTTCAAGATGGAAGGTTGTAAACATGTTCTAGTTGCAGGTACAGGTGACTTCATGAACAGCGACCGCCGTTTAGATGAGCTTTTAAATAACCACACTAACCGTTCTAGAGCAACATTCCTAGCAGTTGATATTCTTCAACAGTTGATTCTAGAGCTCAACACACAATTTAATGTCACAGTGAGTTGGATTAATGGTAATGAAGGTAGGGTTGGTAAAGACTGTCATCATTCTAGTAAGCTAGCTTCAGACAACTATGACGAAGTGATTTTCATGTCATTACGTAAGTTGTTCTTAGGTAGTAAGGGTGTAACATTCTCCCTTCCAACAGACCCATTAGAACACATTGTCGACATTCACGGCCAACACATTCTTTTAGTGCATGGTCATAACATGGAAAAAGATGTAGGTAAGGCAGTTGTTAAAGTTAAGTCTAAGTATGCTAATCGTGGTATTATTGTACGTTATGTGCTTTCGGGTCACATACATGAGGCATATGTCTCAGACCAATTCTCTCGCGGAGGTAGTCCAGTTGGCGATAATGCCTACTCGGACAAGGCGCTTAACTTAGCTGGCAGAGCCAGCCAAAACTACCACATCGTATTTGAAGATGGAAGTATTGATAGTGTTAAGGTGGACTTGCAAGAAGCTCTAGAGGGTGGTTACCCAACAGACAGTGAATTGCATAGCTACAATGCTAGAAGTGAAGAAAAGGCGCACACAGACGTTGTTGTGCATAAAATTGTAATCTAACTTGGAGCACGCTTTCGGGCGTGCTTCCTTTTGAGGAGAGACTATGACAGAGAAAAGAGTGGCATTTTGTGGGTTGGCTGGAAGTGGTAAGAGCAGAGCAGCGGATGTGTTTACACAGTCGTTTGATGCTGATAAGTTTAGCTTTGCTACACCAATGAAAGAAGTGTTAATAGAAGCTGGTGTGCTTACACACGATGAGTGTTACAATCCTAAATTCAAGCAAGCACCTAACAAAGAGAAGATTATTAGACGTGTATCTGGTGAGCTTGGTGGATTGGACAAAGTGACAATAGCTATATGTAAGGGAATACTGACACGTTTAGGTTGTAGTGAGTTTGGAGCTAATGCTCGCCTTATGGATGAGCCTCAAACACCTATGGCTATGTTAAAAGGACTTACAGGTGACCAGATGTATGGTGATGTACGTCTAGCCCTATTTGATTGGCTTAATGAAGAGAGTACATCTCCACGTAGGGTTATGCAGCAGCTTGGTACAGACGTGATGCGTAAGTGGAACCATGAGGTACACGTCATCATGGCTAGAGAAGCACTTAAAGACAAAATAGGGAACCTAACATGTGATGATGCTAGATTCCCTAATGAATTACGTATGTTAAAAGAGTTTGGTTTTAAAGTGGTGTGGCTGAATAGAGCAGCCCTAGCTGCGAAAGACTTCCATAGCTCTGAGACAAGTATTACAGAGTCTCATTGTGATGAAGTGATGGAGAGTCCTGAAGGCACTCTGTTAGACTACAAAGTGGAGATGATGTATGACAAGCATCTCACCCAAACAGCCACGTTGCAAGATGGAGAAGAAGCAACGTCGGAATTATAATTGGTAATAACTTAAAAAACATGTTGACAAGTCCATTATTTTATGTTAGGGTGTACTTAGTTTAATATTAAATGAGGAGAAACTAATATGAATAAACTACTTATGACAGCAGCGTTGTTATCTACAATGGTTGTAGGAGCAGCTAATGCGCAAAACCTAAATGACTTCCGTCAGAATGGTCGCACTGGAGCACCCGCCAACTTAGACTTCACTATGGAGTTTGAACGTGAGCGAGATGCTAAACGAGAAAGTAACAACCTATCTCGTGGTTTAGCAGCTGCTGTAGCTTCTGCCAACCTACCAGAAGTTGATGGTGCAATTGGAATTGGTATTGGTACACATAATGGTAAACAAGCGTTCGCCGTAGGCGCAACTAAAGACTTGAACGACCGCATCCGTATTAAGGGAAGTGCAGCCGTATCGGGTGGTGGTACAGCTCTAATTGGTGTTGGAGCAGCTATTAAGTTTTAATAGACACATCTAATGGAGAAGGGAGCATGTAGCTCCCTTTTTTATACCCCTAAAGCTTTTTGAGCTGCCCAATAACCAACATCTTGCGATTCTTGGCTACTGATATGGTCACCTGTTGTTTTTTCAGTCCATTCAGTTACTAAATGTACGTTAGCATCTAAGGCAGCGTGGTTTGCTTTTGCTTGTCTTACAGCATCATATCCTGCATTGCTAGAGTTCCAAACAATTTGTATATTAAGAAACGAAATACCAGCACCAAACTCATTTCTTATAGCGTTAAATAAATCTATTTCATTTTGAAGATAGGCTTGTCCTGCCTCTAATGTAACAGAATCGTTCTCACCTTGATACCAGAGTAATTCAGATAAGTTCATCCTTATCCCATTCGTATCACCCATATCGTATATAGCACCTTCTACTGTTTCTATAAGTTTACCATACCTATAACCATCAGGAACATTCCAATCAGTATGTAGATTAGTACCACCTACTGCATACTTAACTAAATAACCTGTACCGCCACGAGCATCAACAAGTGTACGCATAAGCGTCATCTCTGCACCGTGATATAAATTTGATGCCCCTTGATTGTTTACCCCTGCATGTAAATTGCTAAACGTTGTCCCATCCCAAATCTTTATATCTGTTTGCTCTAATTGTAGTGCAGCAGGTAAACCAGTAATTGGGCTGCTAGTCCATCCAACAGCATTTGATTGTCCTGCAACAACTGAAAGCGTTTCCTCAGCAGGTAATTGTGCTAATGATGTATAGCCGTTCCTATGGAAGTATCTCTGAACACCTATGTGCATATTAGTAATTTCATCTGCATGTGTATAATGTTGGAATGTACGCACAAGTTCTGCCTCCACACCTTTTCTGGTATGTTCTGGCATATATGTTGGAGATGTGTATATAGCAGCAATATCTCCTATAAACTTATGATTCCATTGGTCTGTACCAATCAGATAAGAGCCAGAATCTAAAGAACCATTATTATGTGTTTGCTTGGATAGAAGTTTACCGTTTTCAAACCACTCAATAATATTAAGAGATACGGAGCGTCTACATGTTATTGTAGTCCACCTATTATTATCTAATAACTTACCTGTAGCTCTTAGTGCTGATGTCCCTATACCTTGACCATTTACAAGCCAACTTAAATCTCTACCACCTTCAGAAGAACCTACCAAGTATGACTTACCTGAAACACCCAAAGCTGGGTTATATGAATATTGGTATCCATCAAACTGTCCTCTACAAACAATAAATAACGTTTCATCTTCCAGAGGAGTTTCTGCTGTTGCTATAGCGTTAGGGGTGGTCATTTTCTTAGAGCCATCAAAGTTATAAACAGGATGACCGTTTAATGTATTGACACCTAATAAAGGTGGGTTAGATGCTTCTGTAGCATGGTTGTTTTTACCACTAACATCTGTCCATTGATTTGCACCTGTTGTACCATTTATGCTTGTATTTAAAGCTAATGTCCAATGACCACCATCCAAAGAGAATTTCTTCCAAGCGTCATCTGGAGCGACTTTCTTAGTTAGATTCTTACCGACTAAAGCAGCATCTTTTCTATCTGTAGGTATAACAGAAGAAGGAGGTTCTTTTATCCAATGTACTGTATCATCATGGGATGATTCAACAACATCCCAACGCTCAGTACCTTGTTTCCCTTCTACATGTATAATAACTCCATTAGTTACAACACCGCCGTTAGCGATATGTACTGCTTTCATTTCTTCAAAGAATGCATCGGCTGCATCTATAACATCTTGCTTAACTGTTGATGTGTATACGCTCATTTAAGGTGTCCATTTATTAACCAAAAGGGCTTGGGTGCTTGCTATATCTGACTCAGATACTAGAGAAGGTACAACTATAATCTCAGCAAACCCACCAGTTGAAACAGAATCAAAGAAACTAGAACCAATAGTATTTATAGTTGCGGTACCTATAGGGAATGAAGGGTTCTCTGCTATAGTTGTTAGAGCGTCAGTACCAAAAGCATAATCAAAATCACCTGTTGTATCAGAACCCCTGATAACAAGAACAACATCAGTGTCAGATATTACTGGCGTATTTTTCCAATCTGAACCACCAATCCTAAACTCACCTCTATTAGTCGCAGACATCAGATAATTATCACCTTGACCGCCACTATTACCGCCTAAAACAATTTCATTACCAGAAACCCTTCTGAATACAAAGAACATAGTCATCTCTGCGGATGAAATGTTTGAGAAAGTCATCTCATTTTGAACAGTGCCGTTGAATGTTAGTATATTCAAACTATTCATAGTGGCTGCGCCTGTAGTGAGCTGTAAAGAACCAGTACCTTGTACTGCGTGATTACCATTACCGCTCTTATCATCCCATTGTGAAACATAAATCTTACGTTGGAGCTTTACATCATCAATTTTAAAGGAATGTCCAGTATCAAGGCCAGCATATATACGAATAAGTCCTGTCGTAGCTGTCGCAACAACATCAAACTCAACATCTTCAACTGTAGTATTTGTTTTTGTAATATTAGGGTCAGCAGATATAGTCCAAGCAGCAAATCGATAATTAGTACCAGATAACAATACTGATTTACATGAGAATGTGTAGGTTTCTCCTACAACCAAACCAGATACAGTTAATTCAGTTCTACGAGCACCACCACCACCAGTGTTGGTAACAATATTTGAATAAGAACCAGCAAGAGGCGAATCTGTTGAAGCAACATTTGATACACCAGCAGCAGACCAGCTACCAACAGTACCACCTTCAAAGTTAGAGCTATCACCTGTGATATAATCTGTTGTAGCAGCCGTGATTGTGGAAGTGTCACTAGCATCAAGCCATAAGGCGGGTGAAAGATCTAGAGGAGAAAATGCTCCAGCTTCTAAGTTGATACTATTGTTAATACTAGAATTTATAGGCCAGTTTATGCTGTGGTTAAAAGGCATAGTAGCTCCTTAACGGTTATTTTGTTGCGCGTGAATCTGGTTGTGTAATGATGCTTGTCCATGTGCCTGAGACAACGTCTACAGCCACCCATTCAATACCAACACCCATCTCTTCACCAATCTCATCTGTGAAACTACCAAGAGAGCTAACAACCATAGAGCTTGTAGCTGCTGTGAGGTCTGTAGGTGTCACTGAGGCATCTGTGCTATACATAACGCGAGCATCACCTGTAGATGTAGCAAACCCTGTAATCTTTACAGGTTTAGTTGGGTCAACCTTAAAGATGTATTCATTACCAGTTGTGATTCCTGTTACTTTTTCAAGCAAACCATCATCTGTTTTAACTGTAATTGCCATTATTTATTTCCTTAATTATCTATTAATACTAATTCAAATTCTATACCGACTCCAGCTGTACCTGTAGTCACTTCTGCCATAAAACCAATGTCACAAGGACCTACAAAACCACCTAATGCCGACCTTGGTGATAAGTCTTCATCTTCTGTAACACCGTGTGCTTGGTAAAACACACGTAACGCACCTGAGTAGGGAGACACTACATCATCTGCATTATCCCTTATAAACCCATAAATATCCACTTGTTTATTAGTTTCAACATGTGCATGTAGTGAGACTAAATAACCTGTCTTACCTTTTGGTATGGTGTAGACACCTATTTCCGTCTGACCTAAAGCAAGACCATTCACCTTAATAAGAGCCCACGAAGCCCCAGCACCAGATGTTCTTATGGTTATCTCTCCTGCATGACTTCCTGCTGTTGCTGTTGCATAAGTACCAGATGTAGTAACATATGCTCTAAAAATTCTAGTGTAACTCTTCGTTAGAGCCACTGCTGTAGTACCATTCATAGTTACAGTTTCACTCTGCTCTTTCCAATCAGCACCTAACCCATACACTGTTACAGTTTGAGCTCCACTACCACCATCTGTGTCATTAGCATCACTAGACACTATCTCTAAGGCTGTAGCCGTAGTTGGTGTTTGGTAGATGTTACCTTCAGACACCACTGCAAGTGTTGTCCCTATACTATCACTATGTCCAAACTTCTGGATTATAGAAGCACCTTCTATATTACCTTTTGCTGCCTCAAACATATAATCTAGTCGTGCCAAATCTGTCACCTCATCTATAGCATCTTGTACATTATTAGACACTAATATATTTTTAATACTCTTATTAAATGGAAGTCTTAGCGCAGCTAAGTATTTCCTGAGTCTTTGCGGGGTTGTTAAACTACTCACAGAAATGCTCCCAAGCATTATTATGCTTTAATATCTGAGTTTCTGTATTAACAGAAACAGGCCCTGATATTACAATGGGTTTCACCCACTCACATCCCGCGCCAGCGTTTGCGCAGCCGCTTAACATCATCACCGTTAGGATTAGAATCGATTTCTGCATCTAGCTTATTCCTCTTCTCTGCCCTCTTTATGGCATCTAGAGCAGCGTCCCGCTCTGCTTGGTTCTTTCCCAAATAGAAAGCCACCCCGTATTTAACAGCTTCCCAAGCTCTTAAAAGAGCCTTTAACCAATTCATTTTTTAAATACAGCTTTTAGTTTAGCAAATACATTGCTAATACGATTGAGGATACCATCATCCTTCTCTGTAGGTGTTACAGCAGCAATAGCAATAGCTGCAGCTATAATAGCCTCAACAGCACTTATAATAGCATCTAGATTTTCAATAATAAAACTCATTCTCTCATTCTCCTTATTTAAATAATTTAACAGCTGCAATTACTACAGCAACGATAGTTAACACTATGGGTGTAGCTTTCCAAATAAATCTACGGACAGCTGCATTCTCTCTAAGCAACTTAGTGTTCTCTTCTAAATTGTGGCCAAACTTATCCATAGTCTCCATGAAATTATCAAACATCTTACCGTGTTCGTCTAACTTCACTGAATGCTCTGCTTGCTTCAGTTCCACTTTTCTAAGCCTTTCTTCCATATATTACGCAACCTTTTCCCTTGCTTCTGCTTCTGATATATCTTCTCGCATCATTAATGCTGCTCTTTGTGCTCTTTCAGGTGTTTGTTTAGCCCACCTGCTATCAAGCATCTCATCTGCCGCTTTAGAATAATCACCTTTAGCAATAGCAGCCTTCATACCTTTAAACTTGTCCGCCCCAGTTTTACCTAACTGGAAAACCATAGAAATCAATATAGCTTGTCTGTTAGGGGTTAGCTCTTCGAACTCTGGGATAATGCTCTGTGCACTCTCTAAGGCGCTATCAGCTGTGATTCTAAGAAGGTTACGGCTTTCTTCTTCCGTAATCTCTTTCCTACCAGCTAAAACATCCTCAAATGACGTTTGAACACCTGCAGCATCCCATAAGCCTTTAGCATTCTCTTGTTCCATGTTGAAGCCAACACCAACAGTCTTAACACCAAGCTTGTCTTTATAAGATTTGAGCCTTACGCCCTCTTCCATCTCTAAGAGTTCTAGAAGTGGTTGCTCTACATCTTTGGCCAAACCTGTTTCGAGTTGCTGTATAAGCGTTCCAATCTCATCTCGTGGTTTTCCTGTATCCACCTCACCTGCTGCGCCCTCTTGCTGTAAGAGTTCTTGGGTAGAGGAGGGTTGGCCATCGGGACCTGTAACAACCGGAGGTAAGTCGAACATACGCTCTCCTTCAGCTGGCATAACCTCTTCCACAGGTTCTTGAGTAAATTCATTATCAAACTCCTTAACAGTTAGGTTGTCATCAAATGTCGTGGAAAGGCTATTGATCTTTCCCACGCCGGCATCAACTTCTTCTTGACTATTTAGCTGTAGAAACTCATTGTAAGACATAACTTCGTGTGCCTTACCACTAGCTCTGTATATTTCTCTAGCAATCTGTACGAAGTTATTATAAGCTTGTGGTGTCCCTAATGGGTCAGCCATAGCACGTTCTATAATAGCTTGACCTTTAGCACCTGTAATAGCTTTTAGTACGGCAGAATCAGCTACATCACCAAACAGTATTTCTCTGGATGTTTTATCAAAAACACCTGAGATGAGGTTAATACGACTAAACACACTACCTAAAGCTGTACGAGCTGCTTCTCTTCCAAGCTTCTCACGCTCTCCCTGAGCTGTGATGCGCGGGATGAAGGCTCTTGTAGTTGTCTGTGCTTCAGCAATTAAACGAGCATCTTCTAATAATTGTGTGTATTGGTTACCAGCTACAGCTTCTAGAACATCCCTGTCTTTTAAAAGAACATCTGCTCTTGCAGCACTAACTTCTCTACCAGCACCATGTGTTGCTTTAGTGAATAGTTTCTTAACAACATCATTCTTAAAGTCTTGTCTAGCTAGGCGTACAACTTCGTCTTCGCCAGCAGACAGCATGGTGGTTTCGAAGTTCTTCCAGTTCTCGGCTGCTGTGAGTGTAGGCGTTTTAGTCCAAGCAGCTTTAACACCAGACTTATTAATTTGTTTCTTGTAGTTCTCTAAACTCTTCTTAAGAGTTGCTTTTCTTGCAAACAAACCTTCTTGTGCAGCAACAGTGCTGTTAGCACCTGCTTTAAGCTTACCAATCACCGGCTGTAGCCTCTTAGCATACAAGCCTGAGAGTTGGCTCTGAACAACAGCATTATCTTTATAGGCCGGAAGCCCTTCTTTAATGCTACTCTCCATAATCTTAATGTCAGCCAAACTCACTGTTTCTTTTAGATTACCAGCTTCGTCTGTAAATGTATTTACAATCTTATTAACAAGGGCATTGGCCTTATCTGAACCAACAGCTTGTTGTAATAGAGAGCGTTGCTCTTCTATAGCTTGTACAACACCTCTAGCTTCCACTTGTGTAGATTCACGTAATGCAGCTAATTTAGGTTCTAAAGCATCCAAGTCTTTTCCAAGCTTAGTGATGTTATCATCTAATGATTGACGTGTATTACCTAGAACAACGCTAGGTTCTACACCACCACCTCTAAGTTGAGTTGCTATAGTTTTATTACGAGCTTCCCTTACTTTCTGGAAAGCTGTTTCCCTATTATCAAATTCTCTAGATATCTGCATCTTACTGAGTAGTTTACGTTCTGCAACACCCCCAGCTCGACCACTCACTTCTTCAAAGGCTAATAAGTTACGTTCACCTAAAAGATTCTCTTGTGCTTCTATAACTGTACGACCACCGGTTTTAGTTGGGTCGAGGTCAGCATTAGTAATAACTAAATTATCAAAAGCTGTGGCGGCTCTTTTAAAGCCAAGTCTTTGTAGTGTAGGTTGTAAGAATGGGTAGGATGCTCTAGCAATAGGTCTAGCTATTTTAGTGATTCCAACACCAATAGCTTCTTCTACAGCTGATTCACCTAGATTATCTAAGAATGATTGGTCTTCTTCAAAACCTAAGTATTGCTGTACTTCTTTACCGGCTGTAGCTCCGAGAGTACCTAGCACTCTAGAAGGTCCCGGACCTGCCAAAGACCCAACAACACCACCAGCTATACCGCCTACAATCTCTGGTGTTGTTTTAGCAATCTCTTCTCCAACACCTAATGCTTTCTCACCGAAAGTGGGTGTTGCTCTAATTTCACCCATCATAGCTTTAGACACAGGAGCAGTTTGCTCCGATTCTAGAAGCTCAAGCTCTAGTAATTCTAACTCTTCTGATTCTGTTAAAGGCATTAAAGTTTTCCTGCTGCTTGTTTAGCTCTAAGCTCTTCTAGTCTCTTTCTCTTCTCATCTGTAAATCCACTCTTCGGTCCGTAACCAAACGGTGTAGGGTCGAAGGTGGGGTCTGTTGCCTTACCAACAGCAATAGCTGTAGCCACCTTACCCTGTACTTCTTTAGTGATGAAGTCTAAACCAGCCATAGCTTCTTCTGGAGAAGCAAAACCAGCTAGATTAGGAGAGAGACGTTCAATATCTTTATCTGTTTTCTTACCCGGGTCGAGAGCTTCGGCTCTCAAGTAACCAATAGTTGTTTCAGCTAAAGCCAGTTGGTAGCTATTCTTCATACCTTTTTTATCAGCTAAATTAGCTTTTAACACCTTATTAAAGTCTTCTCCACCAGTCTCATCTTGGCTGATGAATGAAAGAGCGCCCTCAAAAGGCGTACCTTTAGAAATAGGTAGGAGGGCTTCAACAGATGCCCCAATACGAGCTCCTGTACGCTGTAACACACCTGCAAAGGTGGTTGCTTCAGGCGATTCTTGAATAAGAGTGGTTGCGTTCGCAATAGCATCTTCTAATTGTCTAGCACCTGTAAGCACTTTAACTTGCTCACCAATAATCTTATTCTTAGGGTCTAACAAACCTACATCTTCACCTGTTGCCTCAGTTTTAATGGCTGTTTCACCAATAACTCTACCCTGCTGTGTAGCTTCTTCTAATGAACCAAATACAGTGGTTGTGCCGCCTTGAGCATCCTGCACCAACCAAGTCTTCTTACCTTCAAGTGTTAGACTTTGCTGTTTAGCTCTTAGAGCTGCAATTTGTGTTTGTGTCTCTGGGCTAAGAAGTTTCATTACAGACATAACTTCGCTATTCCCTTGAGCATCTTCAAATACAAACTCACCGTCCCTACCTGTGCTACGTGCTGATGTAGGGCTAAAGCCTAAGTCTTGTACAGCTATGTTCCTAATTTCATCATTAGCCATAAGCTTACCTAAAATAGCATCACCTTGTTGTGCTACAGGGAGTGCTAATGCACTACCAACAGAAACATCAATGTATTCCTGATTCTTAAGTTGAACGGCCTTAGCCTTCATAACTTGTTCAGCTTTAGCTTTTTCTTGTTCTGTGTGAGCTTGAACTAATAGCTGATGTTCAATCTTACCATCAATAGCTTCTTGACGCTTGCTTCGTTTCTTAGCACCTTCAGCTGTTTTGGCTACACCAAAACCACCTAAAGCACCTTCAACTAAAGCTCCTCCAATTGTTTCTTGTGGACCTGCTGCTTCAGCTAAACCTGTAGCCTGTTCACCTAGGAGCTCTTCTGCTGTCTTAACTTTACCACGTTCAGATAAAAGCTTCATTAGTTGTGCTGTACTGTCTGCCATACTGTCTCCTAAAAACCAAATGTTCTGCTTGAGCTAAATTTAGAGGCACCAACGTCTACGTTAGGTGCTCCGGCTTCACCAGCCCCGCCTCCAAACAAGCTCCCACCAATGCTGGCACCAATAGGACCACCAATGGCTGCCCCCGCTAATGTACCAACAAGTTTAGCTGTACCTAATGCAGCTTTCTGCTTCATCTGAGCAATAGCTAATTGATTCTGCCATTGTTGCTGTTGCTGTTGGCCCATTATCTGTTGTTGAGCTAATGCTCCAGATTGCCCACGACCAAGTGATTCTGCAAATCTTGAATAAAGAACATCTTCTCTGCCTGTAGCAATACCAAATAGATTCTGAGCTCTACTAATACCTTCTTGACGTAAACCTTCAGCGGCTAGACGAGTACTCTCGTCAATACCACGTAGTTCTTGTCTAAATTCTGCTTCACGAGCTGTTCTAACGCCAATACCTGCTGAGCTCTCTGAAAGCCCTCTACGAGCTAGAGCTTCTTCTTGTGTTGTTGTCACAAGTTCTGCTGTATCTTCAAATGAACGTAATTGTTGACTTCTAAAAGCCTCAATAGTGTCCTGAAACTCAGGGATGTCTAAAGCAGAGGTGAAACCTGATAGTTCTTCAATACGAGCTAGATTGCTCTCTTGTAGTTCTGTTAGCTTATCTGCTGCTGCTTGTTCTTCTGGTGTTAGAGGTAGACGTTCTTCAATGATTGTCTCTCTACCACTAGCATCTTTAACAACTCTACGGCGTACACCTGAGATTTCACTAATGAAGTCTGGTGTTTCCACTGGTGGTGGTGGTGGCGGAGTGCTTGGTGATTTCTTACCCATGTTTTATATCCATCTACATTTATCTTTGTGTAAGACGAAGTGAATCCCCGTCTCGTCTATATGAAAAGCTGTGTATCCTTCTTGTGCCATCATCTTACCAATCTTAGGGTTTTTAGACACTGTGCAAACACTATTCACATTAAAATCATTGAAAGCTATAGAATATAGCTGTTTTAGAAAACCTCTCGTAGCCCACTGACTCTCATACTCAGGGAATACAAATATCTCGAAATAACAAACATCGCTGGCTGTTTCGTGAGATATATTAATGGCTCCTGCTAATTCACCATTAACATCTATTTTAAAGACATTGTCACCATCTTCCCCTAAATTAGGGAATAGGTCAGCATCTAGCCGATTTCTGACAATATTAAGTTCTGTGGAGGTCATCTTAGATAAACAAGACATAGGCCATTATATCACAGAAATGTCTATTTGTCAAGGAAATAATACATTAAAAATGTATTACTTTATTTCTTAGGATGTTTAGCTTTTATTGCAGCTCTTTCAGATTTGATAGTGTCAATACCTCTGTCGAGCATATCTTCAACCAAATCAAAGGCTGTAATCCAACCCTTAGCCTCGTATTCAGCCTTACGGGCTAGAATAGGAGCCTCCTCAGCTTGTGCTGCGATTGAAGCAGCTTCCTCAGCGGCTCTTGCAATCACCTCTGCTTGTTTCATATTAACATGTTTAGTTGGTTCACCTACCGGTGTTGCTATGGCTTTTTTCATTATGACTTCCTCACCCCGTATAGTTTAAATCCACCCGTTGTAATAGTACCAGAAGTTTTAACAAATCTTACAGCCGTTACTGCGGAAGTTGTACTATTTGTACCCCCTACGTGATTTATGAGTAGGTTACCAGAAGAACCAGACCAGTTTATAAAATCTATAATCGTATAAGTTTCACTAGAAGTATTAGAGGGTTCGAATAGGTGTACGATACCAGAAGAAGCTAGACCACTTGTGGTACTTAAATTGTTAGTTAAAGGTATATACGGGAAAGAAGCAGAATTTGCTACTGCCGCGCCTGTAGAGGCAAACATGTGATGGTTTGCATATCCATAGCCACTGGAAAGGTAAGTAGAGCCGCCGTCAGTTGAGTAGTGTAACTCCAAAGCACCATTGTTTGATGTTGTTAAGTTAGCAATCTCAATTATATAGTGGTCATATGTACTATCAATACCGCTTGTAAATTCGACAGATGCACTTGCACTGGCACTCGCTGTTGCTAATAATGTTAACCCTGGGTTTAAATCTTGAAATGTTGGAGCAGCTCCTGCTCCATTACTTGTTAACACTTGGTTAGTACTACCTGTTAATACAGCTGCTGGGTCACCAGAAGCATCGTATGTAATCAAATTACCTGCTGTACCAGCATCTAGTTTAGCTAGTGTTACAGCATCATCAGCTATCTTAGCTGTTGTAACATTAGCGTCTGCTATTTTAACTGTTGTAACAGCATTAGTGTTAAGTTCGGCAGCATTAACAGACCCGTCTTGTATCTCGTCTGCTGTAATAGCATCTGCTGCAATATTAGCTGTGTCTACAAAAACCCATGAAGCTGTTGTACCGTTGGTTGTAATCATCTTACCAGAGTTACCACTCTGAGAAGGAAGAGCCCCTGCAACAACAGCACCTACATCATCATCTAGAGCGTTAACCGCGTCAATCAGGTTGTTAATATCCCCGTCAACCTTTGGTGCATCAATTGCCACTTCACTAGCATCATCATTCTGATACTTATCTTTATTGGTTGTAACTGATGTACTATCGTAAGCTGCGGCTGGACGTGTAAATCTTGTGCTCATATTATGTTCCTAATGATTTAATACCGACAACTTCTATGCCGCCAGTGGTTGTGTTAGTTTCAAGTCTTAATGCGAATGAATAGGCTATAAACTTATCTCGCTCTTCTGCTTGTGCTTCACGAGCTCCCCATGTAGAGGTTCCCCATTGTGCTTCACCCCATGTAGGTTGAGATGTGTTCACCTCAATAGTGAGGTCTTTCACTTGAGCAGAGTTGTTATCTTTAGAACGTCTAAGAATAGCATCTATAGCTGCGCTTCCCGGTTCTATAAGAAGTTGGAAGTAGCGGTTTGACCATGTACCGCCCGGAGTAATCCAAGGAGTCCACCAAGCTGTTCTAATAGCTGTTCCGTCATCACCATATGTCGGTGTTCCGCCATCTGCCCCATTGTCGTAGGTGTAAAGCTGGGTTCCTTTAGCTACGATTAGTCGTCCATCTGGAAGAGACAGGCTGTCTCCTAAGTCTTCGAATGTACCAGAAAAAACAACCCACCCTTTACTTTCTTCGGTTAGGACGTATATGAGAGGCTTTGATCCTATTCTAAATCCGAAGAACCCATCCCTTTCGTAGAAGAAAGAACGAGCCAGCTTATAATTCGCATCAGAGGATACGAGAGTGTCCACATCTGCTTGAACTGTAGGGTCTATGTTTGTTCCTATGTCTGGTGAGGCTTCAATACCTTCTGTCTGGAACACTGTGCGTACACTTCTAGCACCATAGCGCGTCATAAATAGGACATCTCTTGGGAACTCTTGTATGAGGTCACCATGGATACATCCAACAGGAATTGTTTTAACCCAAGATAGGTCTCCGAGAGCTGTAGGGTCTACTCCAGCCCATATCTGTAGCTTATTCCTACCTAAGAAGATTAGATTACCATCAATGGCTGAAATACCTTCTAGTTGGTCAGCGACAGCGTGCTTATCTAATAGATTTAGGAAGCCCACTTCTTGTGTTGTAGCATCAAACCAAGCATTCTCAGAATTAGAGATGTCTGTAAAGAATACATCCATTCTATCTGCTTCTGCAGCATCCCAGTCAGAGGCTTTAAGTTGTTTAGGGGCTAGGGCCCACAATCTATCATGCTGAGGGTAGATGAAACTAAATGCAGGTGGATTATCTTCGTATTCAACTTTAGTGATTGTCTCACTAGGAGAGGGGAATGGTGTTCCTGTAGCAGTGATTGTTAGTGTAGGGTCTGCGTAGCTTGTACTGCTAATAACAGCTTCCACTGCACCAGCTGTATCAAACGTAACCCTAATATTTCTACCATCTGGGTAATCAGCATTTCCACCAGCACCACCTCTAGTTCCGGGGTCTATAGTGATGACACTCGTACTAGATTGTGTGTAATTAGATGCGGCAGCATCTTCCACCCATTCAGCTAAGTCTGTCATTGTTGTGCCGTCCCAAGACATACACAAATCAACACCATTACAGATAATCAGCTTACCGTTAAAATGACACCAGCGAACAACACCTGTTGTTGTCAACCCTGTCTTAACATTAGTCCAAGCACCTGTGCCTTCGTTAAGTGTCTTAATAGCGCCAGCATCTGTGTATGCTAGGATTTGTAACGTACCGTCACTCTTAACATACCACATAAGACGTTCTATGTCTTCACCTGTGATGACATCACCTAGTGTAGCCGTTCCAAACCTCTTAGCTAAAGCTCCTGCTGTAGCAGAGGAAGGCAGCATATTCTCAATGTAACGTGCAAACTTTGTGTTTAACACTTGAGGGGATATTGCTGTATTCATAAGCCCTTTTGGAGAAGGGATGTTTATCTGTCTGAATAGTCCAGTACGCTTACTCATTAATAGTAGGCTCCTACCACTCTCTTACGCTTTTTGTTCTGTGATGTTAAGTAACGCTTAACGTCATTTAGTTTAATATCAAATAATGTCTTGGCTGCATTAATTTCCTGTATTGCACGAACATCACGTTCGTCTTGGTACATGTAAAATAAAGCACCATCAACTAATAGGTCATGGTAAGACCTAGGTAGTTTAATAGTGCTCTCTGCGCCGTCAACGGCAAGCTCAACGTAGTCAGGGATGTACCTAACACGGAGCGATGTAGAATCAATAGGGTGAGTGTTAATATCTTGCTCACCAGTCATGTAGTAGACAGTTGGATTACCAGAGTCATCTAGTTCTCTGTCTCTCTGCTCAACTTCTAATATTGTAGAAGGGGATAGGACAAAGTCTTGACCTGTATCCACAACCTGCTCAATCTTAAATGGACTTGCCGTCATAGTTCCGGCTCCACTCGTGATTGTAACGGTTTCTGTAGTCATGAGGTTTTGCTTGTTTGCAGCTGCAGTTTGTCTGAAAGCTTCTCTATAAGCATTATTAACGTATGCTAAGATACGTGTTTGCATTGCACTGCTAGGACTATCTTCATCTAGAGATAGGTAGGCAATCTGTGAAATTATTGAATTAACGTCCATAACAACCTCGTATAAATTGAATAAATAGGAAGAGAGCAAAGCTGCTTAGAGCAGCCTTGCCATTCCATTAGATTAACTGCTTACGCCGAAAACCAATAGTGTGATGTTATCACCAGTAGCAGATAGGTCATAAGATGTACCGTCAGCGATTGTTACATCGTTTCCGCTCCAAGTTACGTCCATGTCTGATGTTGAAACATTACCACCAGAGTCAAGTTCTACAACTACAACTCCTGTGATTGTTTTAACGTGGCGAGCTTCAAACGTACAAGTTGTACCTGTAACGGCTGTTGCATCAACTTTGATGATTTCCATAGCGCCAACTTCTGTAGAACTAGAATCTTCTGTTCCACCAGCAGCCATAGTGATTTGAGTTACGTTTTGTAACATAATATTACTCCTTTAGTAATTTAGTGGTGCAAATACAGTGAGGATGTCACCAGATGCAGTTCCCTGCACAGTGATAACGCCAGCACTGATTGTTGCTGTCACAGCTTTTCCAACACCTGCACTGGTACGTGCATCAAGGTTAAAGCTATTAACAGCAGCACTGTTAGGAACTTCAAGAGTGATTGTGTTAGAAGCGGCTGTAGCAGTACCGCTGTATGTAGTGAATGTTGGGCGTACACCTACATTGTAGGGTGCGTCAACAAATACAGTTGTAGCAGCTACTTGGGCTGCCGAGTCAGAGGCGAATAATACGCCCCCAACAACAGCAAGAATACTTAGCAATTTACGCATGAGCATTCTCCCAATTAACCTTTAGATGTGAAGCAGTGTAGAACACCGTTATCAACACTGTTGAATACAAGCTTCTCAACTCCACGCAACTCAGTGAAGGCAACTTCACGGTTACGTTTGAAGTCTGTAGCTTCTTCATCAAAACGAGGCATCATACCTTGTACCACAGCAACAGCTTGTGCGCCAAGTAGCAAGTTGTGAACAACTGCTGAACTAGAAGCACCTGCAGTTGTCAAGTCAGTACGTGTGTACCCACCGTTGTAAACTGCTGTGTTGTCTGCAAGACGAGCAAGCTCATCTAGTTGGTAAAGTAGTACACCGTTGTACTGACCCATGTAACGAGAGCCATCTACCAATTTAGGAGCATTCTGCTCATTACGGTAGAGTGCAATGTTTTGGTATAGAGGGTCTGCACGAAGCTGACGAGCAGCTGTTGGGTGTAGAAGCAATACGTACATGTTAGAGATAGCACCGTTATCCATTACCTGACGGTAAGGACGGATGCGGTGAGAAACTGCTAAACCAGATGTGTTACCACCAAGGTCAGCTTTTTCTTTCATCTCATCGATGATTTCGAAAGTCATCTTGTCAGCTGTAGTGTCGATGTTAGCTAGAGCTGTAGCATGTGTAGCATTCCAGTTAGCATCAGCAGCACCGTATAGGTAGCGGTTACGGCTACGGCCTTCTGATACATCACCAAGTTCGTCGATGATGTGGTCACGTAAGTGCTGAGCACCTGCTGTAACCAAAAGAGGACGAGCTTCGTTAAAGATTTGGAAAGGAGCACGCTCTTCTGTCAAATCTAAGTCTTCGATTTTAACACCGTAACGAACGTAATCGATCGTAACTGTGTCACTTACATAACTAAGGTCTTCTGTGTTACCTTGAAGTTGACTAGAACCCAAAGTAGCAGAATCGTTTAGTTGGTTTAGGAATGGAATACGAACTGTATCTCCAGACTTCTTAGGGCGGCTAACCATCTGAATAGATGAATTAGCTGTAGAACCCATTAGGAAGAATAGAGTGTTTTCATATACCATTTCTTTCATAACTTCACTTTGAACAAAATCGCTGTTCAGAGCTGAAGCATTAGTAATTGGTGCGGCCATAAATTGACTCCTTAACTAATAAACATTGAATTAAAAGGAACTGCATCCTTTGATGCTTTTCCTCCACTTGAACTAGTACCTCTCACTTTAGGTCGGCCTTTAGGAGCTTCATCCTGCTTAGGAGCTTCTTTAGCACCCTTCTTGTATTCGGATATTGCTTCTTTTTTAGCGGCTTCGATAAGTTCTGAAATACTACCGTTATGTTTTTCTAAAAGACTGTAATCTTTTGAAAACTCTTTACCTTTAGATAAGATAAAGCTAACCTGTTTGTTACTTGGTAGGCTTTGAAGTTCTACTAAAACATCTTGTGAAGCCATTTTATCGAACGCTTTAACGTACGTATCCGGGTCTTCACCACGAGCAACATAGTCTTCTTTAAGAATTGGGTAGCTAATTTCAAACTGCTGCATGATTGGAGCCATCGGGTTGTCTGTGTCAATAGAGCCTTCTTTAAGGGCAGCTATATCTTCAGCTGATAGTTCTTCTCCTGCTTCTATTTTTGCTAGAATAGCAGCGTTCTGCTGTTTAAGGTCATTAGCCCATTTCTGGGTGTCCTTACGTCGCTTCTCTTCGTTAGCGTATTTTTCTTCCCAATTCACTTCTTCATCTGCTGGCTCATCACCAACTTCTTCTGAAGCTTCTTGTTTCTCGTCTTGTTCTGTAGGTTCTTCTACAGGCGTTTCATCAACGGGCTCTTGATCTTGTTCAACATTCTCTGCAGCTTCGTCGGCTGTACCAACTTCACTGGAATCAGAAAACATCGTATCAAAAGGAACCACTTCTCTTTCGTCTGACATCTTAAGTCTCCTAGTTAGTTACTATCCTCCCAGACCATCTGGGGACGGTGTAGTTGCAGTTGTACCCCCTGCATTAGGGCCAGCAGCTTCCTGTTGTTCAGGTGACGCTGCTAAAGCTTTTTGTGCGGCATTCGCCATACGCTTAGCGTATGTAGGCTGAACACCGAGGATGATGAGAAGGTCTGGTTGTGTTAGGAGATGACCTTGCCCATTCATCATAACTTGTTGTACGAGTTCTGCCAATTGTTCTGGTGGAGCATCATATTCTGGTGTCTCTTCAACGTAGATGTCTAAATCAACTGTTCTAACATCGTGTTGTACACCATTCTCTGTCTTTTGGTTGAGAGGTATTGACATAGCTACTTCGTCATCATCAATCACTTCTACAATACGTTCTTGTGTAAGGATGCTTTGTATTGAAGAGAGCATATCCCTACCGAATTTCTTACGGTCGGCTCTGTGTGTGTCTAAACTTGCCACTTGGTTACGAGAACTACCAACTTGACGCTGTCTAATAGCAATACCACTAACAGCATTTGTAGGCTGACCTATGCTTTCAGGGAATATACCCATCACCATATCAATTTCTTGCTCTGCACGCTGCATCATACCAATTTGATTACTAATCTCACGTTGGTTGATGTCGGCAAACTGTAATTCCTTACCGGGACGCTTAACAATAATACCTGAAGGGTCGCTCACTTCCTGAGCTAGCTCATCTAGGTCCTCTACAGCATCAACATCCATAATCACGCGGTTGGTGTTCATTAAATGTAAGGCTTTAGAGCGTCTTTTGTTCAATTCATCTTGTACAGGGATGGCTGGCTTAACAATACCGTAAGGAACACCTTCTAATGTACGTTTTAGGACACTAACTTGTAGAGAGAATGTCTCATTCTGCACTTCTTGCTGTACATTAGCTAATTCTATGTCTTCAGCATAGAAAAGGCTCCACATTTGGTCCTTCTTAATCTCTTTGACAGTGTTTTCTAGCTTCTTGCCTGTCTCATCTCTAGCTGCAAGCTTATTAGCCTCATCCTTATCGAATGTTTCTAACACCTGACCAGCATCTGTAACAACTCTGAAGGCATCTACGCTCTTCTTGTATTGATATTCAGCAATACGGATGCGATTACGCTTGAAATCAGACCAGAATTTGTTTGTGTTAACACCATTGAAGTCTTGGTTTTGAATATTCATGCTTGCAGCGATGTTTACAGCATCCTGCTTACTCTTACCAAGGAGGGCTGTCAGCTCTTCTGCTTTTTCTGGAAATGTTTTCTTAAGTTCGTCTAAATCAGCCCACCTGATTCTGTGTATGTGGCGGCTATCTGAGTAGTCTGGTGTCATGTCTGTGCTGTCCGGCACAACCTCGAATGGATTTACATTCCCATAGAATAGGTTTTCTTCTTCAGCACTACGTTCTATGTAGCCCAGTCCACAAATAAGTCTATGCTTATTTCTAATGGACAGCTTATATGACGTGTCTTCTTTTTCTTGGATGTATTGAGCTACAGCTGTTAAAGCTGTTGCTGTTCTCTTCTCGTCTTCATCAAAAGAGCGTGAGGCGAATCCAATACGTGTACGTGAGCTAATCTCTTGTCCAGCAATATTATCCACGTTAACAGCAATGCGGTTGACGGGAATTATAGGCTGACTTCTTTCTTGTAACGTAGCTATTTCTTCTTCTGTGAAGTGTTCACCTTCGTAGAAATCAAAAGCTTTACGGGCTTCTTCAAGCCATTTCTTATAGATTTTAGACTCACTATCCGTTTTAAGGATAGATTTAGCCGTTTTTACTACATCACTCATTTATGCTGTTTTCCAAGATGTTTTTGTTCGTTTGTTTCCAAACATGCGCTTTAGCTTAGAATGTTTAGGTCTTGCAACCTCACCACCTGACATTATTAAATACCTAAGAGCATCTAATAGGTGGTCGTTTCTTTTAATAACCTTACCCTTCTTATCACGGGCATAAACATTAAGCTCACTAAAAATCTCATTACATGTGGAGAATATTTTAAGCCTACCTGTTCTGAATCTGGCATACACTTCGTTAATACCTGCACTAACGCTATTGTCTGCTGGTTGTAAGAACAACCCTTCGTGCTGAAACTGCTCTAGTATTTTCTTACCGTCAGCTTGGGAACTGTTTCCACCAGCGGGGTCACAAACCCCCCTAACACCCTTACCACCAATACGAATAATATTCTGTGTATGGGCTATTGGGTCTAGCTGACCCAATTTATACTCGGTGTAAACATACCATGTGTCTGTGTCCGGGTTATAAGCTCCCCACACTGCTGCCGTGTTGTTCCACCCGAAATCCAAACCATAAGCAAGGCGATAATAAGAAGGTAGTTCAAAAGGCTCACAACTAATCTCTTCTTGTTTAAATGTATAAATCTTACCAACACCGACGGTGGGAATACCCTTTTCCCTTGCCTCAATCTCGTGAGGAGGGAGAGAAGCTCTCATTTCATCTTTAGCTTCTTCTGTAAGGTGTGTGGCATCATTCCAACCAGCTGTCGTAACACTAAGCTTACCTGTTGCATCTTTAAGGAACAACTCACAAACTTCTGTCATACCGCTAAGAGGTGTCATCGTTAATATGATGTGGCCACCTGTGGTCATCGTACCACGTTTACATTCTGTATAAATCTGAATGTCTGGCTCTTCATCTAAATGAATGAAGTCTGGGGCTACACCCTGAAACTTAGCTCGTCCTTGGTCATAACTCTTAAACTGTAATGTAGACCAACCACCTGAGATGTGCTTCACTTTAATGGTGTCGATTGCGTTAGCAATACCTTGTCGTCTAGAGTGGTCGCCTAAGCAATCCTTAGGGATTGTACCTATTCCAAACTCTTCTGGGAATAACGACCCTAAATATTTAACTTGTAGAATATCACGTGTTGTCTCACTGGTGACAGAAGCAGCTATAGCTAGGATGGGGCTATCAAAACGTTTGCCCTTCCACCACTTAGGGTAGATGCCTGTTAAATGCATAGCTGCCTCGTTTGCACCGGCTTCAGACTTACCAACACGGTTACCAGCTAAAAACATCCTATTCTGATGAGAGGAGCCAACAGCATGGAATGCAGCTTGTTTCTTGTGTGGGACGTATAGGGAGAGCCTATGCGTCGCTGTCTGGGCCAAGCTCTCCTGAAGCTTCTTCGTCAGCTCCGGATTCTTCGACAACTTCTCCTTCAATGAGCTTCGCAACTTCTGAAGGTCTTCCTTCGATAAGCTGTTCAATGAGTTCATCTAGTCCCTCTCCTACTTCATGTACCACTTGTGTTTGGATTTGTTTAGGGAGAATCTTCTGAACATCTGCCAGAACGGCATCTGAAACATCTTTACGCATCTTATCGGAATAATTCTTAGGGATGCGTGAGCCATCCTCTAATGTTTCTTTATTCTCTAATATATCACGTCTCACTTGTAAGGCTGCCGGAGCAAGAGAAACGAGCTCCACTTGTGTACTCATAGCCAACTTGTAAATATTATCTTTAATCATAACATCTACATCTGGTCTCTTCCTGAGCCTAGATGATGCTTTTTTAGCTTCATCACCTGTAGACTTTCCACCAGCTGCTCTATAAGCTGCTATATTCGTGGCTCCCTCAGCCACTTTAATAGCAAACACCTCATAATCGAGCTTCTTACGCTTGTCCTTAGACATTGCTAATACAGAAAGTGCGTCCATTCTTTAAATCGAACACAGGTGTCACTGTGTGCGCACCCTCCACCTTACAGGTTGGAATTGTTGTGAAGCCGGGAACCTCGTTCCCTTTAATAACTTTCTTTAAAACTTCTACAAGCTTTGTCTCTTCTTTCTTTGACAACTTCTTATAGGCCTTAACAATGTGCTTCTCTTTAAAATTCTTCATAACACGTTCCCTCACAATACGTTTTATTTCCTCGGCCTTGCTATAGATGGCCTCCATAGCTGCTTCCCTTGTGTTGTGGTGATTGTACGTATTTAAACGCCTAAGAGCTCTGTAGTATTTCATGCAATCGTAATAAGCTTCCATTGTAGGAACCTTGTGTACGGCACGTACATACCTCTTCTTTAAACAACTAATGGGGGAATTTGAACGACGAGGTTTACCTCTTTTATCTTTCATAGACAACATTATAACACATTAAAATGTGTTTGTCAAGTGTTTTCTTTAATAAAATACATTATTTTTTAAAAATAGAAAGGAGCAGCTAGGCGATGTACAGCATACGACGTTAAAGGAGTGTGCTGAAGCCGAGGCTTCTTTCTAAACAACTCTACGGTTCGACATCCATGTCGGAGCGTTAAACAAATGCTGGGCGACATGTATGTCGGTCAGCTAAACAATTTAATATTATTAGTTGTTAATAAGGAGGCCGAAGTCCTCCTCTTATATAATAATTGTTAAATAGACATAACATTCCCCTAAAGGAATGTGTTATTAATATTAATAACGTTTATTTCTTTTTTAAGAAAAAAATAAACATGTTAATGTTAGAGGTGTTAAACACTAAGAATGTTAATATACTGTCGTATATTCATATTCGTCTGTGATGCCTCGAATGCGGTCAGCTCTTTACAAGAGTCTGTCCCGCACGAAGAAGCTGTTAAGCTTATGAGAGAGGCTTACACCTCTCCTTGGCTGAGTCTTTATGTCACTTTGACGAAGACAAGGTTATTATAGCATACTTTTACTCGTTTGTCAAGAGAATAATGCACTATCGTTTAATTATTTTAATTCTCTTGACTTTAGGCTGAATTAATGTTATAATGTCCTCACTAAGGTTGGCGAGAATGTTCGTTGTTATGTCTAACAACAATATTCGAGCACTAGAAGCACTTCGTTGGCTTCGTTAGAAGCATTACACTAATAATGAGGAATTAACATGTTATCCACTGGTACACTACTAGATGCTCATCCTATTGAGCAGTTGTCTAGAACATTATTCAAGAAGCTGAAACAGCTTAATCTAAATTACATCATTGCTGACTTCAATGCTGTAGATCCACCAGCTGTACGTATATCAGCTGATTGTCATGGTACAGAGGTGGCTACGTACGTTGATGTAGACAACTTAAATGTCTTCCAAGAAGAAGACATGCATAACACCATTTATAATGGCTTAAAACAAGCTATGATTAATAACAAATTAGAGGTGGAAGAAATCATAGAAATAGAAGCTAATAAGCCAGAATAATTATATTTCTCTATCGCTAGCTTAAAATAAGCTAATAATACACAAATAATTATATGTTATGTAGGGGGCCTACAGGCCCCTTTCTTTATGCCCAAATAATCTCCCGAAACACACTATAGTTTGAGAGTGGTCTATACCAATTCCCTACCACCCACCATCTACAGACACCACCTGCGGGTATGGGGGGGGGCTAGCTCACCAACCACTAGTTAGTCTATATTAGAAGATGCTAATATGCTAGCACTCTAGTAGTGACACTGTTAGCACTCTAGTGCTTAGACTGCTAATAACACTAGATTGTTACACGTGAAACATAGCTAGAATATGCTAGTTATTGGCTGTCACACTAGCTAACTAGCCTGTGGATAAGTCTGTGGATAAGTGTGATTTATAATGGTAATTGTAATACAATGTAACGAAACGTTACAATTAGCAGGGACATAACAAGCTAAAACACATAATATTAAATAAATATTAAATTAGGTGTTGACACACTGCTAGAATGAGCACATAATACTTATATAAACAAAGAAAAGGAGTTAAGAGTATGCACACATTAATAACAGAAGGGAGTGGCGAAGTTATTGCAGCTATTGGTGATAGACACCATAGCACCATAAACGAGGCACTAGAGGATCATTTCAGCGAAGAAGTATATTTCTCACCACCTGACCTAGCCTCTTTCAACAGAGTAGATGAAGGCGAAGTGTTAGCCATGGATGTAGAATTTAAAGAAGGATGTACAACGGTGTTCTTCAAAAGAATAACTATTTATTAAATAAAACAGTTGACAACATGTATAAGCCTTGGTAGGCTTAACATATAAATAAACATAAGCAGTTAAAAAGGGAGTTTAGATTATGAGAAAGATAACAGAACAAGCAGGGGAAGCTTTTAACACAAGTAAAGCTTTCAGGAAAGATAACACAGCGGTTGAACTGCGTGACGATATAGGTGTAGAACTACGCCTGCATGGTAATTTGATAGCTTACAAGCAGCAAAGCACAGGTGATGTTAGCTTCACCCTTGCAGGATGGAACACACCAACAACAAGAGAACGTTTAAAAGCCGTGGGTGTACAAGTGAATAGTATTAAAGGCGTGCCACATTACAACGGTGTTGCAATAGATGCAAACGCATGGTATGATATTAAATACAAGATGGGCTATGTGTATATTATTGAACAAATAAGGAATTAAGAACATGTTTGATTACAGAAGAAAATATAAGGAAGATGAAGAAACACTTGCTTTAATTAAGTATGGTAGGTGGCACGGCTTAGGCATGGGTGAAGGCTATCATGGTGATTTGATCATCTTTGATTGGGCAGACAGCCCTTTAGACAAACGATTCACTTTTGAGCAATGCAAAGAGTTTATACGCAAATTCAGCAACAGAAAGGGTTTTGCATCATGAAATACAATCCACGAGCAGAATACAATATAAACGAAATGAAACAACATCGCAGAATTGAAAAACAGAAAGAAAAGTCAATAAAGCTTTTAGAATGGTTGCTTCACGATATGCAAACCGAACCAGTAACAGTTGGCGCTCAAGCATTAAGAAAGCAATATATGCAACA
>Ga0316207_10000866_pt1 | contig 42282 bp, 44 predicted proteins | sample 6weekpyrite_MG_FD_204943 | JGI IMG/M metagenome (GOLD analysis project Ga0316207, IMG submission 204943) | Microbial mat bacterial communities from mineral coupon in-situ incubated in ocean water Damariscotta River, Maine, United States -... | ecosystem: Environmental > Aquatic > Marine >... | reverse complement strand
CGGAATTGGCAGGCATTGTAGCGCGTAGCCTTGAAATTGTCACTTAAATGGGAGTTTTACAAGAATAAACAGAGACTTACTTATAAATAGTGGGATCTGGAAGGTTGCAAGATGCAAAGCCTTCAGCGCGCAGCCGGCAAGAATCGCAAACTCCGCAGGCACGGCCTTCTATATCCGCATCGTAACAAGAGACCGTTTGCGCATAATCAATACCTAATTGGGTTCCTCGACGGATAATGTCGGCCTTACTTAGCTCAATAAGCGGCGCATGAATATGCCAGGCGGAACCTTCAACACCGGCTTTGGTCGCCAGCATCGCCAGTTTTTCAAATCCGGCGATGAACTCAGGACGACAGTCAGGATAACCCGAGTAATCGACAGCATTCACGCCAATAAAAATATCCTGTGCACCGAGCACTTCTGCCCAGCCCAATGCGAGCGACAAAAATACAGTATTACGTGCCGGCACGTAGGTAACCGGTATCGTATCAAGCTGTACACCATCTTTAGGCACATCTATACCGGCTTCGGTGAGCGCAGATCCGCCTATCTCGCCCAGACCCAGGTGAACCGTTTTATGTTCTTCGACACCAATAGCATTAGTCACGCGTTGCGCCGCGTTCAACTCGGAAGCAGAACGCTGTCCATAATCAAAGCTCAAGGCGAAGCAACGATAGCCTTCGCTTTTTGCAATCGCCAATGCAGTCGCTGAATCAAGTCCACCCGAAACGAGAACGACAGCACGCGGTTTTTTATCTGTTTGACTCATCATTTAAAAATAATTTAGACCGATCAAAAGTTCAATGCCCCGGCTTGTCACCCCATAACAACTTATGCAATTGCACTTGCATGCGAACAGGTAAATGTTTTTCCAATATCCAGTCTGCCAGTTGCGTGGGCTCTAACTCGGAAAACACAGGAGAAAAAAGCACTTCACATCGCGATGTTAATGCCCGTTTTTTCATCTGCTCACAGGCCCAGTCAAAATCTACCCGATCACTGATCACAAATTTAAGCTGATCTTGCTCGCTGAGGTGTTCGATATTGCTATAAAGGTTTTTTTCCATTTCACCCGAAGAAGGTGTTTTCAGATCCATGACCTTAACAACACGGTTATCAACATCTGAAACATCAATCGAGCCACTTGTTTCTAATGAGACCTGATAACCTGCATCACAAAGCTGGCTAAGTAACTCCGGGCAGGCTTTTTGTGCCAGCGGTTCACCGCCTGTAACGCAAACCGTTTTGCAATCAAACGCGGCAATCTGGCTCATTACCTCATCCAGTTCAAACCACTCTCCTCCCTGAAAAGCATAGGCCGTATCACAATAACCACAACGTAATGGGCAACCGGTCAGCCGTACAAACACAGTAGGCAGTCCCACTGAACGTGATTCACCTTGCAGGGAATAAAATATTTCGCTGATACGCAGGCGGCTCATAATAAAAAAGACGACTAAATTTAATGCCCTTCGGTCGTCATTCTTTTACGACGTTTTTCTGCCAAATTGGCGGCGGTGCTGTGCGGAAAACGTGTGACTACCGCAGTGAGTAATTCACGTGCTTTTGCATAATCTTTTAATTCGTAATAACAGTACGCCTGCTTCAAAATTGCATCGGCCTGTTTAGTGCTATCAGGGTAGTTTTTCAGGACTTTATCAAATTCAGTAATCGCCTGTTTGAAAGCACGCGTTACATAACTGATTTCACCTAACCAATATTGTGCATTGTCAGCGTAACCATTATCAGGATATTTCTTTAAGAAGTCTTTAAAACGACTGGTGGCCGGCGTATAACGCCCTTCTTTAAGCAGTTTAAATGCCGCACGATATGCATCTTCTGCCGCAGCAGGATTAGCTGGCGTCGCTGCAACCTGCTTGGTTTTCGTCGTTGCAGGACCGGGAGTAGCCGGTGTTGTGGCAACAGGTGGTTTGGCAACAGCGCCTGATTCAAGCTGACGTAAACGACGATCAATATCTAAATAAAGATCGCGCTGACGCTGCTTAAGTCCTTCAATTGTGTTTGTCTGTACTTCCACTTCGCCACGTAATTGCTGCACTTCCTGTTGCAGTGTCTCTAGACGCAAATACATATCAACAAGCCCCTGGCCTTCAACCAGTTTTTCCAGCCGTTGCACACGTTGTTCCAGTGCTGCATCAGCGGCTTGTAGTGGGGCTGCAAAAACAGCACTCACTAAAACGAGGGGTGCAACGTGGCGTAGTGTTAATTTAATCATGATTTATTTTCTACCGGGTTTTATAAGTAATTTCTACACGTCGATTTTGCTGCCAACTATCTTCGTCATGGCCAATCGCCGCAGGGGTTTCTTCGCCATAACTCACTGTTTGAATTTGAGAAGCTACTGCACCCTGGAATAATAACAGCTGACGCACTGCTTTGGCACGTCGTTCACCTAAAGCGATATTATATTCGCGACTACCGCGTTCATCGGTGTGGCCTTCAAGCACCACCGAGGCACCACTATGTTGGCTGAGATATTCTGCATGTGCCTTGATTGCAGCACGATCTTCATTACGGATAGAGGCACTGTCAAAATCAAAGTAAATCACCCGTGAAGACAAAATACTTTGTGGGTTATCCAGCGGGTGTCCTTGAAAAGCGGTTCCGGCTTGTGCGCCGCTACTGGTTGCGCCATCACTGCCATCAGCACTCTGACCACCATCAACTTGTGTGCCACGATCTTCGACCACCACATCGCCGCCATCCTGGCCACCCAAGGTTTCACAACCTGTCAACATAACAGCCGGTAATAATATCGCTGCCAATAATAACTTGTGATTCATCTTTAGCTCCTTCATAAAATGTTACTTATCATTGAGACAAGGGCGACCATGCTGGTTCCCTTACATCACCTTGTTGAACTTCTATGCGCTGATGAACACGCCCATCAACAGACACTGCCGCCAATACCCCACGGTTATTTCTGTTCGTCGCATAAATAATCATACTGCCGTTAGGCGCAAAACTGGGCGACTCATCAAGACGTGAATCTGTTAGCACCTGAAGTGTGTTATTGCTTAGATCTAATACGGCTATCTGAAACCGGCCACGGTTGCCATGCACCATCGCCAACAATTTCCCATCCGGCGAAAAGGCTGCACGTGCGTTGTAGTCCCCTTCAAAGGTGAGTCGTCTTGGTCTTGAAGCCGGCTTATTGCGTGCTAAACGCATCATATACAATTGTGCCTTGCCACCACGATCAGAGGTAAATACTAATTGCTTGCCATCTGGTGACCAACTTGGCTCGGTATCAATCGCAGGATGTTTGGTTAACTGGGTTAACTGTTTAGTCGCCAGTTCATATAAATAAATTTCCGGGTTACCGCTTTTTGACAGCGTCATGGCCAGATGTTTTCCATCCGGCGACCAAATCGGCGCACCATTTAGACCGGAAAAATCTGTTACCCGTTGGCGCTGACCATTTGCGCTAAAAACTTGTTGCACAAAAATCTGTGGTCGCCCCGCTTCAAAGCTTACGTAGGCAAGCTGTTGCCCATCAGGCGACCATGAAGGTGACATTAAAGGTTTTGACGATTCCAGAATAGTTTGTTCATTAAAGCCATCCGAATCGGCAATGTTTAGACGAAACTGGCGCTTGTTATTCAATCCGGTTAACGCCGTAACATAAGCAATACTCGTATCAAATGCGCCTCGTTGGCCAGTTAATTTTTGGTAAACAATATCGCTAATACGATGTGCCATTCTGCGCGTATCACTGGCGACAAAAGGATAGCTAATGCCGGTTAATTGTTCTCCCTTAAACACGTCAAACAATTGAAATTGCACTTCATAATTAATCGCACCCGTTTGGCGTACACGTCCTACCAATAAATAATCCATATTCACCAGACGCCAGTCAGCAAATCTAACCGTACCGCCATCGTGTGGGCTACCAATGGTTTTTATGTCTTTAGCCGGCATAGGTGAAAAGCGCCCACTACGTGCCAGATCATTGTTGATAATTGAAACCAGATCATACGGCAAAGCGGTTTTTAATTTATCGGTTGCAAACGGAACCACTGCGATGGGCTGTGCGCCATCAACACCTTTAGTGATTTGAATCGTCAGCACAGCGCTGGCAGGCGTGGCAACTGACAACCATAAAGCCAACATCATCAAAAAAGAACCGAGATGTTTTTTAGTTACTGATTTCATAGTTTTACTCTGCTTTAAACTCAAACTTAAAATTAAATAGTTTTGCCGCAACAACCGGATCTTGTGGCAATGGCAGTGGCGAAGCCTTGCGTACAGCACGTTCAGCACTGCGATCATAAACAAGGTTACCACTGGTTCTAACGATACTGACATCGATTACGTCACCACCTGGAATTAATCTCACTTCAACAATGCTTATCAGTGATTTTAATTCTCCCGGTGGCTTAAGCCAGTTTCGCTCTATTTTCTGACGAATCAATACCTGATATTTATCTATTTCACGCTGGGCTAATTTGTCCGCCTGCGCCTGTTCTTCAGCCGCTAATTGCTGTGCCAATTCTTTCTGACGCTGCTTTTTCTCGGCCTCACGTTTTTTCTTTGCCAGAGCCTGTTTTTTCTTTATAGCATCCTGTTCTTTTTTCAGCTTGGCTTGTCTTGCTTTTTCAAGCTGACGTTTTTTCTCTGCAGCTTTGCGTTTCTTATCATCAGCCGCCTGCTTTTTCTTCAACGCCGCTTGTTGTTTTTTTAACTTGGCTAAATTTTCCTGTTCTGTTTTACGCTGCTTTTGTTCAGCAATACGTTTTTTCTTTAAATCAGCTAAACGCTTTTCTTCTGCGGCGCGTTTCTTTTTCAGATTTTGTTCTTCCCGTTTTAGCTTTGCTACACGGTCTTTATCTTTTTTACGCTTTCTTTCCTCAGCACGTTTTAGTTTATCCAGTTCTGCTTTAACTTTACTTGCATCAACTGCCACTGCCTTAACAATATTAGGATTATTCACTTTTAACTGCGGCTTGGGAGCCCAGTCAAAACTTGCGACTAACAGAAAAATAAGTAACGCATGGACTGCAAGTGAAAAAACAACTGCAGTGACATTATTTCGAATTAATGATGCCATGTAGTTCTCAGTGTGGCGGCTCAGTAAGTAAGCCAACATTGGGCGCGCCAGCTTTTTGTATTAAAGCCATAGCAACAACGACTTTGCCATAACTGACTTGCGCATCACCACGCACCAAAACCGGTGTTCCCGGCTTGTATTGCATAACAGCGGCAACCCGCTGTACCAACAATTCATGATCAATGGGTTTGTCCTGTTCATCGCCGATACTGACATAATAATTACCATCAATATCAACAGTGACAATCAACGGTTCTTTATTTAAGTCTGGAACCGGTTGAGATGAAGCCTGCGGTAACTCGACCGCCACACCTTGCGTTAGCAACGGTGTAGTCACCATGAAAATCACCAACAGCACCAGCATCACGTCGATATAAGGCACAACGTTGATCTCGCTCATGGGTTTCTTGCGTGTGCGTTTGCGTCGTATCATTTTTATTTAAACGTTAATAAACCAATAATGGGGTTAATCATGTACCTGACGTTGTAAAATAGTCGAAAACTCTTCAGCAAAAGCTTCGTAACGACCCTCGAGACGTTCAACCTCATTCGAAAACCGATTATAGGTAATCACTGCAGGAATCGCTGCGAATAAGCCCATTGCCGTGGCAATCAATGCTTCAGCAATGCCGGGGGCAACACTTGCCAACGTCGCTTGTTGCGCATTACCCAAAGACCGGAATGAATTCATGATTCCCCAGACCGTACCAAACAAACCGACATAGGGGCTGGTTGAACCCACTGTCGCGAGAAAGGGTAAATTAGCATCCAGCTTATCAATCTCCCGAGCCAGTGCAACGCGCATGGTACGCTGCGCCCCTTCTAATACAAATTGAGGATCAATCTTATTCTGCTTTCGCAGCCTCACATATTCACGAAAACCTGATTCAAAAATAGCGGCCATGCCATTTGAATTATGTTTTCCCATACCAATTTGCTCGTAAAGATCACTGAGCTTGTTGCCTGACCAGAACCGGGATTCAAAATTATTCGCCGCTTTACCCGCCGCTTTGATATCCCAGTATTTTCGCGCAATCATTGCCCACGATATGATTGATACCAGCAGCAATAACAACATCACCAGCTGCACCACCGGGCTTGCGCCAGTGATCATGTGATAAAGACTTAAATCAGTTTCCAATGTATTGCCCTTGTTGTGATTATTATTCTATCGCCTGCAACATCTCGGCAGGTATTGCTCGCGGTTTCCATTTCTCAGCATCAATACTGACAACCTGTATCTCTGCCTCACACAATAATTCTGTTTCAGCTGCGCGACGAATCACCTGTTTAAAGGTTAAATGCGTTCGTGCGATACCATGAATGCTTGAAACAACCTCTAATTCATCATTAAAACGTGCTGGCTGGTGTAACTGTAGTGACACATTTCTCACCACAAACACCACGCCTTGCTGCTGGCGTAAATCATCTTGCTCAAAACCCAGAGATCGAACATATTCAGTACGTGCCCGCTCCATGAATTTTAAATAATTCGCGTAATAAACCACGCCAGCTGCATCTGTATCTTCGTAGTAAACGCGTATCGGCCACAGGAAATCAGTCACACTTTCAGCCTTCTACTTTACCGACAATAGTTTGTAGAAATAATTCCACTTTATTGCTCTTCATCCTGCTCGAATTGCTTTTTATCACTCATGGTTAAGCCAAAGTGTGTATAAGCACTTTTAGTTGCCACGCGACCACGCGGTGTACGCATTACAAAGCCTTCCATGATCAAATAAGGTTCAATTACGTCTTCAATCGTGCCGCGTTCCTCGCCAATGGCTGCAGCAAGGTTATCGACCCCGACTGGCCCACCATCAAAGTTATTTATTATCGCCAGTAATAGTTTCCGATCCATGACATCAAAGCCATTACTATCAACGCTGAGCATGTCCATCGCTTTATCTGCTGTATCTGCGCTGACAACACCCGCTGTTTTTACATCTGCGTAATCACGTACTCGACGTAACAAACGATTCGCAATACGCGGCGTGCCACGTGAACGACGTGCTACTTCGTGCGCAGCATCGTTACCCAGATCGACACTCAAAATATCCGAACTGCGTTGTACGATATGAGTGAGATCCTGGTTTGAATAAAATTCCAGACGCTGCACGATGCCAAAGCGATCGCGCAATGGTGAGGTTAGTGAACCTGCCCGTGTGGTTGCACCGACCAGTGTAAACGGTGGCAAGTCGAGTTTAATTGAACGTGCTGCTGGTCCTTCACCGATCATGATATCAATCTGGCGATCTTCCATAGCGGGATAAAGCACTTCTTCAACGACCGGACTAAGACGATGTATTTCATCAATGAACAAGACATCGTTGGGTTCTAAATTAGTTAAAATCGCAACCAGATCGCCCTGCCGTTCCAATACAGGCCCGGATGTCTGGCGCATATTGACACCCATCTCGTTTGCAATGATGTGCGCCAATGTGGTTTTACCCAAACCCGGTGGACCAAATAACAATACGTGATCCAGTGCCTCACTACGTTGTTTGGCGGCCTGAATAAAGATTTCCATTTGCTCGCGCACCACCGGCTGACCAACATAGTCAACCAACATGGAAGGACGAATGGCACGATCAACCGCATCATCTTCCTGATTACTGTCTGCACCTATGAGTCGATCGGATTCAATCATGTCTATTGTTCATTTTGTTGTGATTAAACATTATTTGGCAACCGCCTGTAATGCTTGTCGGATAATTTCTTCGCTAGGTAAATCTTTCGCATCGACAATGCGAACCATTTTACTCGCTTCCGGCGGTTTATAACCCAGTGCAATCAATGCGCTCACTGCATCTGCAACGGCATCGACAGGCTGCACCAATGTTGTTGGTTTACCTGAACTGGTATCAGTGGTTTGTGTACCCCAGTCTTTTAATTTGTCCCGCATTTCTATAATAAGACGTTCCGCGGTTTTCTTGCCGACACCAGGTAGTCGCGTTAAACCCGCTGTGTCATTGTCCATAACACAAACAATAAAGTCTTCTGCACTGATGCCTGATAAAATCGTCAACGCGAGCTTGGCACCGACACCATTTACCTTAATTAAAGCGCGAAACATTGCGCGCTCATTTTCAGTCGCAAAGCCATACAAGGTATGTGCATCTTCGCGCACCACCAAATGGGTGTGCAAAGTGATGCTTTCATCCAGCTCGGGTAAGTTATAAAACGTTGACATCGGCGCGCTCACTTCGTAGCCAATCCCGTTCACATCGATAAGCAACTGTGGGGCCTGTTTGTGCAATAAGGTGCCTCGAATACGACCTATCACCGGCGTCTCCCGGTTTGCGCTTCAGTTATTTGGTTCATGGTTTGTTGTGTATGAGCATGACATAGGGCAACAGCCAATGCATCTGCGGCATCTTCCTGCGGGGAATCATTTAAGTTCAACAAAATACGTACCATATGTTGTACTTGCTCTTTATTCGCCCCGCCTTTGCCGACCACTGCCTGTTTAATGGCACGTGCTGCATATTCAGAAAGTTGTAAGTCATGTGCAACACCCGCACAAATAGCCGCGCCTCTGGCCTGACCTAATTTTAATGCTGAATCTGCATTACGATGCATAAAGACTTGTTCAACAGCAAACTCATGGGGGTTAAATTCTCGAATAATGCTGCCTAGTTCTACAAAGATAGTGCCAAGACGTTGCCCCCAGTCATCACTAGTGATGCGGATACAACCACTGGTCACATAGCGGCTGTGATTTCCTTCGACATCAATTACACCGTATCCGGTGAGTCGAGATCCTGGATCAATACCAAGTATACGAACCATCATTCATGCCCGCAGGCATCTCCCGAGTTATTATTTATGACATTTGTGCCATGACGTCTTCTGAAATATCTGCATTGGAGTAGACACTTTGCACATCATCCAGATCTTCCAGCACATCAACTAAACGTAATACCTTTTCTGCGTCTTCAACATTCAAATCAACCGTCGTGGCTGGATGCATGGTGATATCTGCTGATTCAGGTTCATGACCTGCCTTGATCATAGCCTGTTTCACATCAATGAAATCATCCGGTGTTGTCTGCACATCAATACTGCCATCATCATTTGTTAGCACGTCATCAGCACCTGCTTCCAGTGCCACTTCCATAATCGTATCTTCGTCAGTGCCCGCCGGATAGCTGATAATGCCCATTTTAGTAAACAAATACGCGACCGAGCCATCTGTACCCAAATTACCACCGGCCTTGGTAAAAGCGTGACGAACCTCAGAAACTGTGCGATTAATATTATCCGTCAGACAATCAACCATAATCGCAACACCATTGGTGCCATAGCCTTCGTAACGGACTTCATCGTAGTTTTCACCTTCACCGGCACCCGCACCACGTTTAATTGCTCGCTCCATCGTATCGCGAGTCATATTGGCGCCAAGCGCCTTATCCATCGCAGTACGCAAGCGCGGGTTAGAACCTGCATCAGGACCACCCATTTTCGCAGCAACCGTCAATTCTCGAATTAGCTTGGTAAATATCTTGCCACGTTTGGCATCCTGAGCCGCCTTGCGATGCTTAATATTTGCAAACTTACTATGTCCTGCCATGCCTTAAACCCTTTCTCTTTCATCAAGCCTAAAATTTTTCCGATTGTAGCATTTTACAGGCCTCTACGTCACCGCAGAATCTACTCGAAATCAAAGGTATCTACTTGTTTTTGTGGATATTAGTCGTTTTCAGGCACCAGAGATAAAATTGCATCTCGATTTGTCCATGAACTGGCTTTTACTGCGGCTTGCTCGCGAGGCAACCAGTCATAGCGGCGATGCTCATGCGGATTCAAGCGTATTTCACAGCAGGCATCTAATTGTAGAACAAAGACTGTTTCATGATTGTGAGTGACCTCCGGTTCATAGCGAGCTCGCCATGCCGGAATAATTTCGTAATTATACTCCAGCATCGTTCTGGTCGGCGTGGCGATGAGGCCGGTTTCCTCCTCAAGTTCACGCGAGGCTGCCTCTAAAGCTGACTCACCTTCATGCAGGCTACCTGTCACCGACTGCCAAAAACCGTTTGGTTGCACACGCTCAAGCATTAACACCTGGGCATCTTTGCTATAAATAACAATAAGCACCGATTCTGGTCGTTTAAAATTCATCGTATTTACAGTAACTAATAATCATTAAAAAATTAACATCTTTTAACGATAATTAAGTGAAAATAAGTGCAAATAAGTGCAAATAAGTGCAAATTGAAAAAAAATCCGAGTAATATTCTCTTTGGCATACTATTATCAGGAGGTGCGGTTTTCCTTCGTAAGGGATATTAAATGAAAATAAAGATTCTCAGTCTTTTATTCACATTGTGTTTTTTGACACAGGTTCATGCAGAGCCAAACTATACCTTTGCCCGTGCACCACAACTATCACCTTCCATAACATCTGAATTATGGGAACCCTTTGTTCAACATTTATCAAATTCCGTCAACGGCAAGATAACGCTTAAAGTTTATCTCACCCGTGAAGAATTTGAGTCAGACCTTCGTATGGGAAAAGTTGATTTTTATTTTGGCAATCCCGGTTATGGCGTTGTCGGTCATATGCGTAATGGTTATATTCCTCTTATCCGTAGTAATAAAAAATTGCTTGAAGGTATTATCGTTGTAAAAAACAACAGTGGCATAGAAAACCTGCAACAATTAAATAACAAAACCATTGCTTTTCCAGATAGAACCGCTTTTGCTGCATCACTCTACCTGCGAGCAAGTATCAAGAATGATATTAAAATTAATTACCAAACCATTTACACAGGATCCCATGATAACAACTACCGTACTGTCTTAATCGGCAAAGCTGATGCTGGGGGCGGTGTAGAAAGAACACTCCTGCAACAAGATATTAAACTTCGCGATCAGCTCAAAATCATATACAAATCTCCCGGCATAAAACCACACCCTCTTATGGCTCACCCTAAGGTACCCAAAAGCGTTCGCCAAGCCATTCAAGAAGCTGTGCTTGATTTAAATAACGATAAAAACGGGAAAAAATTACTCAAACAAATAAAACTTCAAAAACCTGTTATCGCTAATTATGATCTGGATTATAAAGCTCTTGAAAGTGCTACATCAGAAATGTATGGCTACTTGCTAAATTAAACCACTCCATGTCGTTTCTTAACAAATACAGCCTAGGCACCCAACTAACTCTTATCTTCTGGCTGGTTATTTCTGTCATCATATTGACAATTGCCAGCTACGATTATAATCGCCGGGTTAACGAAATTAAACAAGCCAAACTCGACAACATACAGGCTATTTCCAAAGGGGTTTCCACTGCTATTGTTAAAGATGTTTATACCAACAACTTTGTTTCTCTAGAGCAAAAATTACTGGGCCTGAATGAAATTCCCGAAATAGACAAAATCAAAGTTTATGACCAAAGCAAGACTGTTATCGCCGAAATAATCCGTGATAACAAAGGCGTCCTCACCCCTACTTACCAGTACGGTATTGACAAGAATGTTGTTAACAAAGAGTTAGCCGGTTACACGCCCGATGAATGCATCATAGTTAGAAATCCGATAGCCTTTTCTGACAAGAACCTGGCATGGATCCAGATCGTTTCGAATAAAGTACTCATGGAAAATATAAAGAAAGGTATTATTGTTGAGCTTGCTTATCTTTGTGGTTCTATCTTAATAATCACTTTTTTTATTACATTCGTATTTCTAAGAACAAGATTGCACTCACTCAAAAACCTGACTGAATTCTCAAAAAAACTTCCTCACGGTCATGGTGAAAGTGTTTATTTAAATAATGCTCCTGCTGAATTCCAATCTCTATCACAGTCATTAAACTGGGCATCAAAAGAAATAGAAACGCAAAAAAATATAATTTTACAAGAGAACAAAAAACTGGACGAAAAAGTTAAGAAACGAACTCGGGAACTGGAGTCCGCTAAAAAAATTGCTGAAAATGCCAGCATGGCAAAAACAGACTTTCTCTCTCGCATGAGTCATGAGCTTCGTACACCGATGAATGCCATACTTGGCTTCTCACAGATACTCACTCTAAAAAGCTCCTCGCTTAATAAAGAACAGCATATGCATGCAACAGAAATATTGAATGCAGGCAATCATCTGTTAACGCTTATTAACGACATTCTTGATTTAGCTACCATTGAGTCTGGCAAACTAACTGTGTCAATAGAGGATGTGCAGCTCAATGATGTGCTCAATCAATGTATCAACCTGATTAAATATCAGGCTCATACACGCGACATTGAGATAGTTGATAACATCAGTCATCAGAATCATCGCCTTCACACTGACCCACAACTACTTAAGCAATGCTTACTTAACCTGCTTTCAAATGCTGTAAAATACAATAATGAACATGGCTCTATTCGTATAGACAGTAAGATTATTAATGGTCAAAATATCAGAATCTCGGTGTCAGATACCGGATTGGGTTTAAGTAAAGATGATCTAAAAAAACTCTTTTCCTCGTTTGAACGTCTACATGCCAATTACAAAATTGAAGGAACCGGTATCGGTCTGGTTATTACAAAGCATTTCATCGAGGCGCTTGGCGGAACAATTAAGGTAGAAAGTCATCCTGGAGAAGGCAGCACTTTCTCTATAGAGCTACCATTAAACTATACCCTTTAACGATATTAACGCTACTTTAGTATTATGGGGTTTACCTATGAATCTACGTGATAGCTATTTTGCCATTCCTAATCCATTAATCATCATTGACCGCTGGTTTAATCCCTGCAAGCGATCTAATAACATCAAGCTGGGTAATGAGTCATTAAACGTTAGCTGGACTCATCGAGCCGAGCACGCGTTAGAATTGCGTGACAAACCACTTATTGCCGAGATGCAATTATATTTTAGCTGCATGGTAAAGAAACGCGTGCTATTTCATAATGAAACTGAATTCGAGACCGTTGCCGTAAATGAAAAGCTGCAGGTTTTATTCCGTCCGGTACAGTCACAAAAATGCAGCCCTGAAGAATTTGCGCAAAACCACCCGGTGAAACAAGAATTTAAAACATCCCGCGCAATAAAAATGAAACCGAAATCACTTGAAATAGATTTTAAAAATGGGCAGTGGATTGGTAGCTATTATATCTAGGCGTTTTCTTATACCGCGATTCAGACAAATATATCATTAAGAAAAGTTTTCAAGTATTCTTGAGGGTAATCAATTTGTTGTGTGGGATGTCTAATGGCGGCTGACAATCAAAATGCCAGTGAATTAGTATTAATTGATGCACTACGTTCGTTGGTGCCTGTCAATGTCCTGCCGGCAGATACTTTTGATTCATTTGCCGAACACATTCAGGTCGAAACCACCACGGCTGGAAGCGAGCTATTTCACTTTGGCGATAGTAATAATCAGGTTACTTACCTGTTGTCCGGTGAGGTCATCCTTAAAGACCATAACAACAAATTCATCCAGACAATCCGTGGTGGGACTGAACGCGCCCGTTACCCACTCGCTCATGAATTACCACGTGAAGTGACAGTAAAAGCCCGAACCAATGTAGCCTACGTGCAAATTAACATGCAGGAGCTCAACAAACTGATGTCAAATGAATATTCACTTGACCATCAGATTGGTGATATTCGTGTCAGAGATATCCATGATGTGCAGGACGAAGACTGGGTCACATATGCCCTACAATCAATCGTTTTCGAAAATTTACCCCCTGCCAACTTGCAATTATTGTTTAGTCACTTCAAAAGCCTTCCCGTTAAGAAAGGTGACATCATCCTGAACCAGGGTGAGGTCGCAAACTATTACTATTATATTTGTCAGGGTCGCTGTGAGGTGACAAAGAAAACATCACTGCAGGGCGACACGAAGATTGTTGCTGAACTAAAAAAAGGTGACGCCTTTGGTGAAGAAGCACTCATTGCTAATACCAAACGCAATGCCACCATTACTATGCTCAGTGATGGTGTATTAATGCGCCTTTCAAACACTGACTTTGAAGATTTGATTGAAAAGCCGCTGCTAAAACCCCTTGCTCCGGTAGAAATGGAAAAACATATTGAACAGGGAGCTCAAATTCTGGATGTTCGTGAACCTGCTGATTACGAGCTCACTCATCTGGCGAAAAGTAAAAACATTCCCTATCAACAATTTCGTGAGGCGATTGGTTCTCTTGATCCGAACCTTACTTATATTACTTATTCCAATAATGGCCGACGTAGTGCTGTTGCTGCATTCTTGCTTATGCAACGAGGTATAAACGCCTTATATTTAAATGAAAGACGTCAACAGTCCAAATACACTTTAGCGGATACAGCACCACAACATGATTCAGAACCCAATGTACAAGAGCTAGAAAAAATAAAGGAAGCATACACACTTCTACAACTACAACTTCAGAAAGAACAGCAGTTACGTAAAGAAGCTGAAACTAAAACAATTGAATATCAGAATAAAGAAGAAGAATCCATCAAAGCTGATAATAGCGAGAAAACCAAGCAACAAACAACCTCTGTTAATTCCGAACATCTGGCTGATGATATCAAAGAACTCAAAGCCGAGAAGGAAGATATCAAGCGTCAACTCGAGTCCTACTATAGCCGAATAGAAAATGAAGCTGAGCATCTTGATAATGAAGTAAAAGCAATTCAAGACCTCGAGGCAACACGTGTTACCGCGCTTAAAGAAATAGAGCAACTTCATGCTGATACAACTCGAGCCAAGCAAGAATTAGAAGATGCACATCGTCAGGCTCAAAATAAAGCGCAACAACTAAACATCGAGGCTGAAAAACTAAAGAATTTAAATGAATCACGCATTAATGAAGAAAAAAATCTTGCTGAGCTTGAGTCGCGCAAACTCGAACTTGAAAAAATGCTTAGTCAGCGAGATGACGCACATGATGAACTGAATGCTCTATCTGTACAATTGACAAAAAGCAAAGCTGATATAGAACAGTTACACCAACAAATCCAGACTGAAACCGAGCAGCTCTCTGAATTAAAGCGTCAGGAAAACCAGCAAAAAGATATTCTTAAAAATAGTGAATTGTTAAAACAAAGGATTGAGCAACTCAAGCAAGAATCTGTTACTGCACAATCAAATACTGAGCAAACACAACAAAAATTAAAACAGCAACAAACACTGTTGCAAGAAATGGAAACGAAAGCAGCCGAATACAACTCATTGACTGAAAAGCAGCAGACTATGCAGCGCGAATTAGACTCGCTAACCACTCAGCTTGACGCCGCTCATCAAAAAATGGAATCAATAAAACGCGACAATGAAGAAAACAAACTCGAGGCGGAACTTAGCACCTTGCGCGCAAAAGAAGAGGCTGTTCAAATTAAGGCAAAGGCTGAAGATGTTTATTTAAAAGCAGAAGAAAAAGCTATTCAATTAAAGGCTGAAGCTGAACAAGCACGTTTAGCCGCACAAAAAGAGATTACCCAGGCAAAAGTCAAAGCAGAACAAATTCAATTACACGCTGAGGCTGAAGTGGCTCGAATAAAAAGTGAGCTGGCCATTTTACAGAAACAAAAAAGCAATATTGATAATAGTACTGATTAATTCAGGAGCTGGTCTGAAAACAAAAAAGCCCTGCATTGCAGGGCTTTTTTGTTTTTACATATAGTTTAATCAATTTTCAACGACCGTCTTGCGGATACGCAAGCTAAGCTCTTTAAGCTGTTCTTCATTAACTGTCGATGGCGCATCTGTCAGTAAACAATTAGCTGCCTGTGTTTTAGGGAAGGCCATCACTTCACGAATTGAACTTGCACCTGCCATCAACATCACCAAACGGTCCAGACCAAAGGCAATACCACCATGCGGCGGACAACCATAAGCCAGCGCATCAAGCAGGAAGCCAAATTTGTCTGCCGCTTCTTCGTCACTAATACCGAGTAATTTAAACACAGTTGCCTGCATTACCGGATCATGAATACGAATAGAACCGCCACCTACTTCACTACCATTCAAAATCATGTCATACGCTTTTGATAGCGCATTAACAGGATCGGCTTCCAGTTCTTCTGCTGTGCAACTCGGTGATGTAAACGGATGATGCAAGGCATTTAAGCGACCCGTTTTGGGGTCTTTTTCAAACATTGGAAAATCAACCACCCAAAGTGGACGCCAGCCCTCTTCAACCATATCCGTGTCATGTCCAAGCTTCACGCGTAATGCGCCCAGTGCTTCATTCACAATATGTGCTTTATCCGCACCAAAGAACACAATATCACCCGTTTCAGCACCTGTACGTTGCATAATACTTGTGACCGTTTCATCAGGCAGGAATTTCAGAATAGGTGACTGCAGGCCGTCAATACCGGCATCAATATCATTCACCTTAATATAGGCCAAACCGCGTGCACCATAAATGCTCACATACTTGGTGTAGGCATCAATATTCTTACGCGATAATTCACTGCCCTTCGGTAAACGCAGCGCCGCAACACGTCCTTCAGGATCATTGGCTGGTCCTGCAAAAACTTTAAACTCCACGTCTTTCATTAGGTCATTAACATCAACCAGTTCTAAGGGAATACGTAGATCGGGTTTATCAACACCAAAGCGACGGATTGCTTCTTCATGAGTCATGCGAGGGAAAGGTTGTGCCAACTCAACGCCCTTCACCTTATGGAAGGCGTTTCGGATCATGTCTTCATTAATCTGCATGATCGCTTCTTCGTCCATAAATGACGTTTCAATATCAAGCTGCGTAAACTCTGGCTGACGATCAGCACGCAAATCCTCATCACGGAAACAACGTACGATCTGGTAATAACGATCCATCCCCGAAACCATTAACAATTGTTTGAACAACTGTGGTGATTGAGGCAAAGCAAAAAATGAACCTTCATGAGTACGACTTGGTACCAGATAATCACGTGCACCTTCCGGAGTCGCCTTGGTCAGGATCGGTGTTTCAATATCCATGAAGCCATTGGCATCGAGTGTTTCACGTAAAGCACGGGTGACTTCCGAGCGTAGACGTAAATTGTTCAACATATCAGGGCGACGTAAATCGACATAGCGATAACGTAAACGCACCTCTTCACGCACTTCGGTTTCTTCATCGAGCGGGAATGGTGGTGTCTTGGCGGTGTTAAGAATATCTAATTGCTTTGCCAGCACTTCAATTTTACCACTGGCCAGATCTTCATTGACTGTACCTTCGGGACGGTGACGTACCTTGCCATGAATACGAAGTACATACTCACTACGGCAACGCTCTGCACTGGCAAACGCCTCCTCAGTATCCGGATCAATAACAACCTGGACCAGCCCTTCACGGTCACGCAGGTCGATAAAGATAACGCCCCCGTGATCACGACGGCGATGCACCCAACCGCATAGCTCGACTTCTGAATCGATTAGACTTTCGTTAACGTGACCACAATAATGAGTTCGCATGGATTTTAGTTCCGGATCTGTAAAAAGGCGGGAATCTTAAGGTTTGTCAGGCCGTTATGCAACATCCGGCTTGTTTTCAGCCGCTGATTCGAGTGATTTAGGGTTACGAGGCCACTGTGGCTCAACCATTCCCAGCGAAATCACCATTTTCAGCGCTTCATCTACGTTCATGTCTAACTCAACCACATCCTTAGTCGGAACAAGGATAATAAAGCCGGATGTCGGGTTTGGCGTGGTGGGAATAAAAACGGTGGTCACTTCTTCACCTGTTCTCGCCTGTACTTCACCTGCACTACTGCCCGTCTGAAATGCTAATGTATACAATCCCTTACGTGGATATTCAATCAGCAACACCTTCCGAAATGACTTACCTGTTGAAGAAAACACGGTTTCGACAACTTGTTTGGCACTCTGGTAAATACTTCTCACAACCGGAATACGACCAAGCATCGATTCCCACAATTTAACCAGTTTGCGGCCAAACAGGTTAGTCACCACCAAACCAGTCAGCAGCATAATCACGAACATGGCGATGAGCGTTAGAATAACGTCAAAGTAAGGGATTTCTATGCCCAGTAAAACTTCCGGGTGATATTGTCTCGGAACGACCTCGATTAATTGCTCAACCAGACCGACTAATAATTTAAATACCAGCAAGGTCACGCCTAGCGGCAACCAAATTAGAAGTCCTGCAATCAAATAACGACGTAACAAGTCGTTTCTCCCCGTTTGTATTTCTTTTGAACCGGGCTGCTAATACTACAACCCTATGATTTAGATGGGATTAATCCCCGGAATTGCTCTTTTTTTGACCATGCTTAAAATCCGTTTCATACCAGCCATCGCCTTTCAGACGAAACCCTGCTGCTGAAATCTTTTTTTGTAGCGTCGCCTCGCTGCACTCAGGGCAATCAGTGAGTGGCTCATCACTCATCTTCTGTATGGCTTCCATGTTGTGCCCACACTTGGCACAAACGTATTCATAAATTGGCATGCTCTAAAACCTGTCTATAAAAACTTACTCTTAACAAGCCACTATAATGGGGCTTGATGAGTCATTTTTCAATATTCCCCGACTATTTCCTATAAATATAAGGAGTTAGCATCATCTCCAGCGGTATGTGCATCTTCTTTTTTAGCTTTTTCAATGGCACGTTTTAGTTCTGCATGCTCCTGCCCGCCTTCACCGCGTAAATATAACTCTGCAGCAAACATCACTTTTTCCAGAAAGCCGATTCGATAATGCAGATTTAACAAACTTTTAGCTAAAAAATGCGGATCTTGATCTTGCTCGCGCATCTTTGCAGCTTCTTCCAACGCCTGCTTGAGTTCCTGAACCGTCGGTTTTCCCATAATGGCCTCCCTTTTCAAATTATTTAGAAACACCCTTAACTTAAATATAGCGTGAGCAACTTAAATAAACAGAAATAATTATTGATTGTGCAGGTTAAGGTACAATAGCCAACCCCAAAAGCTGGAGAGCAGTATGTTTCACGGCAGAGCAACTCGCCTACCCTCGCACCAACGTAATGACATAAAAACCATTCGCAGCTTAACTCCCTACCTTTGGGGCTGGCGTGGTCGTGTTGGCGCAGCACTGCTGGCATTAATTCTGGCAAAAGCGGCCAATGTTGGCATCCCTTTAATTTTAAAAGGCATCATCGATAGCCTCAATGCGGTGAACGGCCAACAACTTGTACTACCTATTATTTTATTACTTGCCTATGGCGCGTTGAGAATGAGCAGTTCATTATTTAATGAATTACGCGATGCCATTTTTGCGAGAGTTCGTCATGGCGCTATGAGCAAAGTATCAAAACGTGTGCTTGCTCACTTACACCAATTATCACTGCGTTTTCATCTTGACCGTAAAACCGGTGCTATCACACGTGATATTGATCGTGGTACGCGCGCAGTCAGTTCACTACTCAATTACCTTGTTTTTAGTATTTTACCCACCCTCGTCGAGATCAGCATGATCGCCGGTATCCTGCTTTGGCAATATGATATCTGGTTTACCATTATTACCGTTATCAGTGTTGCCATGTATATGATCTTTACTTTCAAGATTACCGAATGGCGCATGCAGTTCCGCATTAAAATGAACGAAGCCGATTCGCAGGCAAATACACTTGCTGTTGACAGCCTGATTAACTATGAAACCGTTAAATATTTTGGCAATGAAACTTACGAACAACAGCGTTATGCCCACACTGTTGGCCAGTGGGAAGATGCGGCTGTAAAAAGCCAAACCACGCTGTCAGCACTCAATGTTGGTCAAAGTGTGATCATTGCTACGGCTGTTACGCTGATTATGATCCTTGCTAGTCAAGGCGTTGTCGATGGCAGCATGACCCTGGGTGATCTGGTATTGGTCAATGCCTTTCTCATTCAATTGTTTATTCCGCTTAATTTTCTCGGGATCGTTTATAGTCAGCTCAAACATGCGCTATCTGATATGGATCTCATGTTTAAAATCATCGATGAACGTTCAGAGATTAATGACAAACCAGATGCAAGCTCATTGCACATCAACGAAGGTGAAGTTCGTTTTGAACAAGTAGGTTTTAGCTACAATGAAGAACGCACAATTTTACACGATGTGGATTTCACTATTGCCGCCGGACAAAAAATTGCTGTCGTTGGCGAAAGTGGTGCTGGCAAGTCTACGTTGTCCCGGCTGCTATTTCGTTTCTATGACGTCACTCAAGGTCGCATAACTATTGATGGCCAGGATATTCGTGATGTCACGCAACAAAGTTTGCGACAAGCCATTGGTATTGTTCCGCAAGACACTGTCATGTTTAATGACACGCTCTATTACAATATCGCCTATGCAAAACCCGAGGCCAGCCGTGAAGAAATCATTCGAGCCGCCGAACTTGCGCATATTGATCACTTTATTCAAAAACTACCGGATGGTTACGACACCGTAGTCGGAGAACGCGGCTTGAAATTATCCGGTGGTGAAAAGCAGCGCGTTGCCATCGCCCGCACCATTCTTAAAAACCCGAAAATTATTGTTTTTGATGAAGCCACTTCCAGCCTTGATTCAAAATCAGAGCAAATTATTCTCGACTCATTACGCGAAGTCGCCAGAAATCACACAACTCTCGTGATCGCACATCGCCTTTCCACCATTGTCGATGCGGACTGTATTTTAGTCATGGCGGATGGGCGTATCATTGAACAAGGCACACATGAACAGCTGCTTGCCGCTAACGGCCGCTACGCAAGCATGTGGAACTTGCAACAAAAACAGCAAGCAGAACAAGATGGACAATAAGTTTTATGGTTAATCATGATAAAACGGTCTTAATTACAGGCTGTTCAAGCGGCATTGGTTTATGTGTTGCACAAGGGCTACATAGCCGTGGCTATCGTGTCATCGCAACGGCACGTAAACCAGATGATGTCGAAATGCTCAAACAACTGGGGTTGGAAAGTTTGCAACTCGATGTCACCGACGAAGCGTCTATGGATAAAGCGATGCAGACAATCCTCTCGATGACTGATGGAAAACTCTATGCGCTGTTTAATAACGGCGCTTATGGACAAACCGGTGCGGTCGAAGATATTCCAACCGAGATACTGCGCGAGCAATTCAATACCAATGTATTTGGCTGGCACTCTCTAACTCGACGAGTGATCCCCATCATGCGGCAACAAGGTTATGGCCGTATTATTCAAAATAGCTCAGTACTTGGCTTTATCGCACTTCCTTTTCGTGGCCCATACAATGCCAGTAAATTTGCACTTGAAGGGCTGACAGACACACTCAGGCTGGAACTGGCGGGTAGTGGTATTTTCGTTTCACTGATTGAACCAGGGCCGATTCGCAGTCGTTTTCGCGATAATGCCCTGCAGGCTTTTGAAAAAAATATCGATGCAAAGAACAGTGTCCACCGTGAAAAATACGTCGCCATGATTGATCGCCTCAAAAAAGAAGGCGATGCCATGCCGTTTACCCTTACGCCCGAGGCGGTACTAAAACGGGTTATCCATGCTCTGGAAAGCACCTCACCACAGCCACGCTACTACGTCACTTTTCCGACCTATTTGTTTGGTACATTGAAAAGGTTGTTGCCCTTCAGCTGGCTGGACAAGCTGCTTTTGCGCATTTCTTCCGGTGGAAAACGCTGAATACCCCGCAACTATAGAGATACATATTTACATATAAAATTTAAGGTAAATATTTTTTACTGATTGCGGCTAATATATAGTGACATCGTAAGGAACTGATAAATAACATGACTGCAAAAGCCCTCGTTAATGACATCAACAAGCTGGTCTCACTACCCGAGATTTGCACCAAGCTTGATCAATTAATGGATAGCCCGCAAAACAGCATTCAGGCGATGACGAAACTAATTAGTCAGGATGTTAATCTCAGTGCGCGTTTATTAAAACTGGCCAATAGTTCTCTCTACGGCTTTAGTGGGCGCGTCGATAATATTCCCCGTGCGATTAGCATCATTGGTACCACCGAACTCATGATACTCATCATGGCCACATCAACCATCATGACGTTTAAAGAAATCCCCGGCCACCTTTTTAATATGGCAGGGTTCTGGCGTCACAGTGTCTATTGCGGTGTCTTTGCTAAACACGTTGCCAAGCTTTGTAACATATTGCATCCGGAACGCTTATTTATCGCCGGCTTGATGCATGATATTGGCCTGCTTGCCATTTGTACTAAATACCCTGACATGGCTAAGCAGATATTTGAAAAATTGGGAAATACTGAAGCGGCTACCAACAAACGAATATACGAAATTGAAAAAGAACTATTTGGTTATGATCACGCTGACGTTGGCCGAGAGTTAGCGATCAAGTGGCACCTTCCTGAATATTTGCAAGATGCTATTTACTATCACCACCATCTTGAAGAAGCAGATCAACCAGTGCTTGATGCTGCCGTTATCCATATTGCCAGCGAAGCAACCCATGCCATCGAAACAGGCGGCATTGAAAATTTTCATGAAGAAATAAACGAAATGGTCTGGCCACTTACTGGCCTAAACAAAGAAACCATCGATGAAATACACGATGATGCACTTCCAGAACTTGAGGAGATGCTGGCTATACTGTTACCGAGTTCCACCAAACAACTCTAAAGATTGGGTGGGTCGAGGTGCATCGCATAACCTCGAATCAAATTACTATTACTGCCGGTTAATTCAATAATAAACTCCAACACAGGTTCGGATACCGGTCTTAGAGTCGTCACCTTTATGGCAAAACGTCCATTATCTTTTGCAATGGTCTTAAAGCGCAAATTACGAAGGTGCTTATTTACTCTCAGTCCTGCCTCATCATGAATTTTTTGAGAAGCCAGCTGAATTCTCGCATTCAGTATTTCAGCCGCATCGGTAGAATAAACCATAATTTCAGCATCCAGCGGATCGTTTAATGACGAGTTAACGGTTATTTCACCTAATGACAATGCCTGTGCCGCCGGCGAAAACAACACCCAAATCAAACACCCAATCAAATACGTTTTGCTTTGACTCAAACTCATGACTCACTCCTTGCAACAGTGACTGATTTTTTATTCTGAAATCACTTTTTACCATATTTAACGCTATCCAGAGCGTGTCACAGTTCATGTTTAGATGCAATTTCCCATTGCAATTTTCAGCCACTATGACAGGCTAGCAGCTATAACAAAAAAGGGTTCTCACCATGCTGCCAGACTGGCGACTTTTTAATGAACAAATTGAAAGCTATATCGTCAAACCGGCGCCAAAAACCTGGCTTGGCCAATTTGGCTTTACGTCAACACGCATTGCATACTGTGTCAGTCGTGACCTGTTTGAAGGACAACTAACGCTCCGGGCAATGAGTCTGGTCTACACCACATTGCTTTCAATGGTTCCGCTACTGGCCTTAAGCTTTTCTGTACTCAAAGCCTTTGGTGTTCATAATCAGATTGAGCCTCTGTTGTTCGATGTGCTTTCGCGTATGGGGGAACAAGGCGTTGAAATTGGCCGAACAATTATCGGGTTCGTAAACAACATCAAGGTCGGCGTACTCGGTGCAGCCGGGCTATTACTCTTGTTTATTACCGTTATATCTCTTATTCAAAAAATCGAGCGCTCATTTAATTACATCTGGCGTATTGAACATTCACGACAACTATCAAGGCGCTTTAGTGATTACCTCAGCGTTATTCTGGTAGGCCCTGTGCTTATTTTCAGCTCTATCGGCATTATTGCATCAATTAAAAATGCAGCCTTTGTTCAGTACCTTTCGAGTTTCTTTTTATTGGGTGACGCCATCCAGATAATTGGTGCTTTACTTCCTTACTTTCTGATTATTGCTGCCTTCTGCTTTGTGTATATTTTTATGCCCAACACACGGGTTAATTTAAAGTCAGCATTAATTGGTGCCGTCATTGCCGGCTTCTTGTGGGAATCAACCAGCTGGTTATTTGCTTCTTTTGTCGCCTCATCAGGAAATTATTCTGCCATATACTCCAGCTTTGCTATTTTGGTGTTATTTATGATCTGGTTATATCTTGGCTGGATCATATTACTTATCGGCGCAAATATTGCCTTCTACTCACAATACCCCAGTGTCATCACCTCAGCCGATAAATGTCACTGTGCTGAACCGGCGCATCAGAAACAACTGGTTTTGCAACTCATGTATCTGATCGCCGTAAATATGATGCAGGGAAAATCCCCCTGGACGTCCCATCAACTTGCTGGTGCAATCGGTCAACCTCTTGACCTAATCGAAGATTGTTTACAATTTTTGGTTAAAGCTAATTTATTAACCAAGGCGGGTGACAAGAAAAATGAATGGCTACCGATTCATGATATTGCAGAAATTAAAGTAATAGATATCCTCACCGCAGTAGAAGGTAAACAAACAACCTCGAGCACAAATCCTGAAGGCGCTCAATCTGCGAGTAACCATGTACAGGCAAAAGTTGAGCAGGCACGCAAAGAAACACTGAGTGATGACTCGCTAAAAGATTTAGTATTGAACTTTTCCGGCTCTACTTCGTCGAAGCAATCATAAAATAAAATATTATAGGTGTTGTTTATGCTTGCTAAATCATTCATCTCGGTCACAAGTCTATGCTTTTTGATTTTTACCGGTTTTGCTTCTAATGTACTGGCTGAAGACGATATCGATCGGGCTCGAGCAGCACGTAACCCGACGACACCGGCTAACATTTTACGCCAATTAGCTAAAAGCGATAATGTCGAAATACGTCAGAATGTGGCAAGAAATCGACGTGCGCCTGCAGACTTATTATTTCAGCTGGCACATGACCCTGAAGAAGCCATTCGGATTACTGTTATCACCAATACTGCCACTGATGAACGCACACAACTTTATTTAGCCAATGATGCAAACGAGCAGGTTCGTAGCGTACTGGCTCGCTATGAATATTCAAGCAGCACTGTCATGGATAAGTTATCAAAGGATAAATCTGTTGATATACGCCTTGAAGTTGCACAAAACTGGAATACCAGCGCTGCAACACTGGAAAAAATGACTAAAGATAGCTATAGCGAAGTCAGTCAAATTGCATCGCGCGAATTAACCAAGCGTAAGCTGGAAGAAAAAAATAGTAATTAAGGGTATGAAGTCGCTAACACTACTCAGAAATAACACGTCGTACTTGATCAATATCCGTTTGTCCTTTTAACAATTTAACAATACTGTCCTGCATTAACGTACGCATACCTTCAGCCACCGCCAAATCTTTTAACTCTGCAGCAGTGGCACGGCGGTAAACCATTTCTTTCATTGCCGGTGTTGCCACCAGCAACTCATGTACACCGGTACGGCCACGGTAACCGCTATCACCACATTTACTGCAACCCACGGCGCGATACAAGGTCACACCTTCGCGTATCAACCCCAGTTCTTCAAATGTCTTCTCACCGTAGTAACGTTTTAATAGATTAAATTCATCTTCATCTGGCGTGTAACTTTCCTTACATTCTCCGCATAAGGTACGCACTAAACGTTGTGCTAAAACACCCAGTAATGCATCCGAGAAACTAATTGGGTCAATGCCCAAATCCAGTAATCGAGTCAGTGTTTCAGGTGCTGAATTGGTGTGCAGCGTAGAAAACACCAAATGACCGGTGAGTGATGCCTCAATGCCTGCTTCAGCTGTTTCTGCGTCACGCATTTCACCAATCATAATCACGTCAGGATCTGCACGCAGGAAGGAACGTAACGCCGACGCGAACGTTAACCCTATTTTCGGCAATACCTGTAATTGCTGTAGACCGGGCTGAGTAATTTCAACCGGATCTTCGGCTGTCCATATTTTTAGCTCAGGAGTATTTATGTGTCCCAGGATCGCGTGCAAGGTCGTTGTTTTACCTGAACCGGTTGGACCAACAACCAGAAAAATACCGTGTGGTGATTTTATTAACTCCTGTGTTTCACGCAAATTTCGATCCGACATATTCAGCTTATCCATCGGCATGGTTTCACTGGCAGCAAGAATACGCATCACTACACTTTCACCATTGACCGTTGGTAAGGTCGCCACGCGTAACTCCAGGGGAGTCCCTTTGAAACGGACACTAAGTTTGCCATCTTGCGGTTTACGCCGCTCTGATATATCCAGACGCGCCATCACCTTAATGCGTGATACCACCGCACGAATATGTGAGGCGGGAACAGTGAGTGCATTGCGACACACACCATCAACACGCAAGCGAACTTTAGATGCTGTTTTACCTTTACTCGGTTCAATATGAATATCAGAGGCACCCGCCTTGTAAGCATCAAGAATTAAACTGTTAACGAGCTGAATGACGGTGGCTGCATTTTCATCAACCGATTCAACAATATCGATATCTTCTTCATCAAGCCCTTCTTCTTCCAACCGACCAACCAGTTCATGCAGATCAACATTACTGCCTCCCGCTTCCTGACCAAGAAAACGTAAAATATCATCGGGTAAACCCACTCTAAATTGATAACTTGATGCCTTGAGAACATTCTGAACATCCATAATGCGATTAGTGTCGGTCGGGTTATCGACCAATACCACAACTTCATCCGCATCACCCATGACCGGGACCCAAAGCTGTTTTCGTAAATAAGCCTCATTGACTCCTTTCAACATATCCAGCGGGATATCAATATTCGGGTCATAGGCCATGTAGGGCACCTGATAAAAACGCTCCAGTGATGTACCAACTTCAATATTCGATAAGTGCGCTTCATGAAGTAAAAAATCAACAACCGAGCTGTTTTCTTTTTCTGCTCTTTTGCTGTAATCATCCAGTTGTTTATCTGTTACACGTCCCGTTTGCACCAGATAATCAAAGGGTCCTTTGGTTCCACCCAATTCGTATCGGAATTTTTGACCCAGTAACATCGCAAATTTCATGGCTTTGGCCATGTCGGCATCGTCAAAGGCACCGCCACCACGATGGTTAAGTACTTGCATGACCCCCAGAGACACATTTTTATGCTTGATGGGGATCACCATCATCGAGCAGCTACGAAAACCACTGGCCTGATCAAAACTGGAATCAAACCCTAATTTGGGGTGAATCGATTTAAGTTCTTCGGTTTGATACACATCACGAATACGAATCGGTTTCTGGGTCAGGGCAACATAACCGGCAATGGAGGTAGGTGTCAGAGCAACACAAATCTCTTTGGTTTCATCACCGCTTTTGTATTCGGAAATAATTTCCTGACTATGACGTGAACGACGATAAACTGTAATGCGCTCTGCATTCATCAGCTCGAGTAAGGTCGTTTCAATCACCGGCATAATATCGTTAAACGACTCGGCCTGATGAATCTGCTGCATGACCTGATTGAGCTTGGTCTGAAATTGTAACGAGCGTTTCAGATGTTCAACGCGATCGGGTTTTGCTGCATCATTCATAAGATTTTTCTGCTTTGTTTTTTCAGTGTAAGCGCTGTTTGATATATAAACAGTGTGGCAGTGTTTGGCTCTTTTTCAATGGCGATATGCACTTTATCGGCAGCTTTAAGCCATACATAAGGGGTCGTTTTAAGGCTTTCTAAGCAAAACCCTGTTCGGCCAGCTCTTCGAGACTTTCCCGGGCAACTTCTGCCACCTCGGTATCCGCATCATTCAGCGCAGATGTAAGAAATTCTACCGCCGCAGGATGCAGGGTAAAGGATAAAACGTGGCAGGCATCAATACGCGTGCTGGCCTGTTTACTCTGGGTATACTGGCCTAATTCTTCAACCACCTGCTCCAGCAACCCCGAGCCCTGTAATGCCTCCAGCACCGCTGAGGCACCAATTCGGACATTAATCTGACGATCCTGATTAGCAAAAAGCACTAATAAATCAGACATGCCGTCAGGATGACGACGTAGCATCGACTCAACTTGCGCTATCTGACCCACCGACAATAAACTGTCGAACAACACCTGCCGACCTTCTTCAAGGGCTGCTTGTTCTAACCAGTAATTAATTTCTTCATCAGTATGCGCACCCTGTAATTCAAGTGCATTGAGTTTAAGCCAGGGCACACTTCTCACACCGAGTTGTTCAGCACGTGCTAAATCAGTAGAAATATCGACAATATCGAGGCTGGCTAATTTCCCTTGTTCGGATAAGTTGGATAAAGCTTGTTTCATTTTAGGGCAATGCGGACAGGCAGGCGCAACCAACAAAGTCGCGTGTACAGGCATGCTGGTTGTTTGATTCATTTATTAAATCCAAACGAGATTATCCCGCCATACCAGAAATTACCGGTACGACGGGATAGCAATGTCTTAATCAAAATAACGAAAAACTTACGCCGCGCTAATATTGTCTTCCGTCGATGAACCTTTACTAAATACCAGCTCATCATTGGCTACGCGAACCTGAATAACATCGCCAGGGCTATAATCACCTGCGAGAATATCCTGTGCTAATGGATTTTCAAGCTCCTGTTGAATGGCACGCTTCAGAGGTCGCGCACCGTACACGGCATCGAAACCCGCTGCGGCCAACTTATCTAGTGCCGCATCTTCAATCACAACCTCCATATCGCGATCTTGTAGACGCAATTGGAGATGTTTAATTTGAATCGCCGCTATAGCACGAATCTCAGTCTGACCCAGTGGATGGAATACGACGCTTTCGTCAACACGGTTGATAAATTCAGGGCGGAAGTGCTGTCCAACAACATCCATTACAGCCCCCTTCATGTCATCATAATCACCACCAGCCATTTCCTGAATCATCTGGCTACCCAGGTTAGACGTCATGACAATCACACAGTTGCGAAAATCAACGGTACGACCTTGTCCATCGGTGAGTCGTCCATCATCCAGCACCTGCAATAAAATATTAAAGACATCCGGATGGGCTTTTTCGACTTCATCAAGCAAAATGACTGAGTACGGTTTACGACGCACCGCTTCTGTCAGGTAACCACCTTCTTCATAACCCACATATCCAGGAGGCGCACCCACCAGGCGTGCCACGGAATGTTTTTCCATAAACTCGGACATATCAATTCGCACCATGGCATCTTCAGTATCAAACATAAACGATGCCAGCGCTTTAGTGAGTTCAGTTTTACCGACACCGGTTGGCCCAAGGAATAAAAATGAACCATTAGGGCGATTTGGATCAGATAAACCAGCACGAGAGCGACGAATGGCGTTCGAGACAGCCGACACCGCTTCACTCTGACCAATCACGCGCTTGGCTAACTCTTGTTCCATGCGTAAAAGTTTATCGCGCTCGCCTTCCAGCATGCGACTAACCGGAATGCCTGTCCATTTTGAAACAATTTCGGCAATTTCTTCATCAGCCACTTTATTTCGCAGTAACTTGGTATCCAGCATTTCCACCTGACTGGCCATATCCAGTTGCTTTTCAAGTTCAGGTATACGTCCATATTGCAGTTCTGACATGCGTGCCAAATCACTGGCACGTTGTGCCGTTTCCATTTCAATTCGGGCACGGTCCAGTTCTTCTTTAATATGTTGTGTTCCCTGTAAAGCGGCTTTTTCCGCCTTCCAGATTTCTTCCAGATCGGCATACTCACGTTCAAGCTCATCGATCTCAGTTTGCAAATGTGTCAAACGCTGTTTTGATGCGGCATCTTTTTCTTTGCCTACCGCTTCACGTTCTATCTTCAATTGAATTAAACGACGATCAAGACGATCCATCGATTCTGGTTTCGAATCAATTTCCATACGAATACGGCTGGCCGCTTCATCAATAAGATCTATCGCTTTATCGGGTAATTTTCGATCTGAAATATAACGATGCGACAAGGTTGCTGCTGCTACAATTGCCGGATCAGTAATATCTACACCGTGATGTACTTCGTACTTTTCTTTTAACCCACGTAAAATCGCAATAGTGTCTTCAACACTCGGTTCTTCAACCAGTACTTTTTGGAAACGACGCTCCAGTGCGGCATCTTTTTCGATGTACTGACGATATTCATCCAGAGTTGTTGCACCCACGCAATGCAATTCACCACGTGCCAATGCCGGCTTAAGCATATTCCCGGCATCCATTGCACCTTCGGCTTTACCTGCACCCACCATGGTATGTAGTTCATCAATAAACAGAATGACCTGCCCTTCCTGTTTCGCCAGATCATTAAGTACTGCTTTAAGACGTTCTTCGAATTCACCGCGGAATTTAGCACCCGCAATCAATGCGCCCATGTCGAGAGATAATAAGCGTTTATTCTTAATACCTTCGGGCACTTCGCCATTGACAATACGCTGGGCCAAACCTTCAACAATCGCGGTTTTACCTACACCGGGTTCACCGATGAGCACAGGATTGTTTTTAGTTCGACGTTGCAGAACTTGAACCGTACGACGAATTTCATCATCACGACCAATCACCGGATCCAGCTTACCTTGCTCGGCACGCTCGGTTACATCAATGGTGTATTTTTCCAGCGCCTGACGCTGTTCTTCCGCGTTCGGATCATCAATATTTTCACCGCCGCGAATGTTCTCTATACCTTTTTCAATGGCAGATTTCGTTGCGCCATTACCACGTAATAACTCACCTACAACACCCTTATCATCAAGGGCTACCAGAATGAAAAGTTCAGTCGAGATATAACTGTCTTTACGTTGCTGGGCTAATTTGTCACATTGATTTAAAAGGCGACCTAGATCATTCGATATATGTAAATCACCTTCAGTGCCTTCAACCTTCGAAATTTTATCAACCGCATCGCCCAGTTTTGAGCGCAACAAATTAACATTCACGCCTGCCTGCATTAGCAGATGACGCGCACTACCACCTTCTTGATCCAGCAATGCTGTCATCAAGTGTAATGGCTCGATAAATTGATGATCACGACCCACGGCCATGCTCTGCGCATCAGCAAGCGCAAGCTGGAATTTACTGGTTAATTTATCCATTCGCATCGGAGTATTCTCCACAAAAAATTAGAATCTACACCCTAAATGGGGCAGTGAATCTGCTATTTCAAGAGTACCTTGTCAATTCAGACAAGCAAGCTTTACAGCGGTAGTTTTTCACATCCCAGCAACTGCTGATAATCGGCTTTTTGCTGAGGCGTTGCATGCTCCTCAAATTGTTGGCGTAACCGGGCGAGTTTATTAAGACGATGTAACTTATCGAAACGGGTTATTTTACGTTCAATGGCCAGTCTCTCAGCTGATATTTCCTGATAGCGCTTATAACCCGCGATCAATTTCGGCCAACTATCATGAGCCAGAATGAATTTTCTCACCACAGCTGCCTGCTCATTAATAAATTGCTGATATTTTTCTGTACGACTTTTTGCCAACTCCGGCCAACGCTTTTCAAGCTGATAGCGAATATTAAAACGAACTTCTTTCATTGCCAGCTTAAGTTGAGCTCGTTCCTGCTGGAGCTTTTTATCTTGTCGATCCAGACGACGACGCTTTTTACTAATAACACTCCGTTGTACAGACTGATCCGTAGGCACGCGAAGATCCCGGGCTATATCATTGGCCAATTTGGCATAAACATTTCCCCGACCTTCGCCGGCAAAGAACCAGCGTAAATACCACGGCTGCCACCGTTCCAGATAGACTTCACTGGTTGAACGCGGCAAGTCGGTACTATCGGCCTGAGCTAAAGTATAAAGATGCGCTTCATAAAGACTGACTTCATCATTGTTATTTCGATCAGGGTTAACCGGCAATGCTTTTCCCTGCCTTGTCTGACCACTTAGTGCGGCAAAGAAATAAGTGCTGTAGTCACGGTAATCATCAATATTAATACCCGATGAGCAACCTTCAGCTTTGCGATCGGCGGCTTCTGCAAAGAAACCACATCGCTGACCATCGACCAGTTCATTAGTATCCTGAGCCCCGGGATGAACCAGACGCTCAAAGCCACCTGAATAACATTGCGTAAAAACAAAACGCATTGGCACACGCTTATCAACATTGTTGAGCATGTTTGAAAAACCATTCACATCCAGTGAGCTATGATCCCATAACAAGATTTTATTATTAGCCGTATTGCTTTTATCCTGACTACCGTGGCCATTAAATATAAACAGACCGCGATCACCTTGTTGCAATTTGGAAAAGCTTTCATTCAACGCCGGTTCAAGCTCACTACGTTTTGTTGAACCGCGTACATTTTTTATTTCATGGTTACGGTATTCAATCCCGTTTTCATCGCCGGCTGCGTAGATCATTGCCAAAGGCTGTAAAACTGACTCGGAGGCATCAACGGGCTGCCACACCTTTACATCTCTGGCCACATCATTGCCGTCACTAAAGAAAATATTCAGCTTAGGCGTGCCATCAGTATTGGGTGTTTTATTTATCGCATCAGCCGCCCAGATGACATTTTTTTCAATCTGGGCTTGAGAGCTATCCAGATCATAACCACCGCCAACAATCCAGACGAAATTTTCTGCAAAAACAGGCATCACGTTTAGTAAACTGAAAATCAAAACTATTCTTTTTATCACGGTTTATTCCTGTTTAAATCGACCTTCAATACGACAAGAAATTTCATCTAAACATTCGCCATTCGTGTCTTGCTCACAGTGAATAATGTCAAAGGTCTCAATATTCACTCGACTGCGCATCAAGACTGATAATAAGGTATGGCCTTCACCGCTTACTCCGGTTAAACGACATGGAATAATGGGCGCATTGGTTTGCCCCGCTAACCAGGCAACCCCTTTTTTTAATTTTCTGGCAGGATCACTATCTAAATGTATTTTCCCATGAGGAAAGATGGCAAGCACCTCACCCATTTGTAAGGTTCGCAAGGCTTCTCGCAAAGCCAGCTCAGGTCGTCCGGAGCGCTCCACCGGTATGCAGCCCACACCGCGAAACAACCACTGTAATCCGAAGCGTTCATATTCCTCTCTAGCAATCATAAAGCGCAACGGCCGCCGCGCAGCAGCGATTAATACCAGAGGATCAAGACCCGACACATGGTTACAGGCAAGAATACATCCACCCTGTTCAGGCAACTCAATGTGTTGTGGCTGCAATCGATGTAAACGATAACAAATTAGACGATTTAAGCCGTCAATAAGACCAAACCAGCGACTGCCCCAGTCAACTTCATTATATTTAACCGCTTTTCGATACACCCACCATAAAGCCAGACAAACTAAAATAATAACGACAATCACTATTCCCTGTTGTGTTGTCATAAGCGTTATTATTTTTTATATACTTTACGTTCAAATAAATCGTTACGACGGCTAACCAAACGATCTAAAAACAATAAGCCATCAAGGTGATCAATTTCATGTTGTACGGCGCGGGCTTCGAAACCTTCGCATTCATAACGCTGCATATCACCATTGGCATCTTGTGCTTCCAATACAATCGAGGTGGCGCGCATGACATTACCGGTGTAATCAGGAACGGATAAACAACCCTCACGGCCTTTTTTATAGCCTTCCCATTCAATAATCTCCGGGTTCACCAGCACCATGTAGCCATTGCTTTTATGTTTGGGATTTCCTGAAACGTCCACGAGTGCAACACGCTGGAAACGTCCTACCTGTGGCGCTGCAATCCCCACACAACCGGGCGCGGCTAAGCGTGTTTCATCCAGATCCGCGACAAACTGTTTAAATTCATCATCAAAGGACGTCACCGTCTCGCTGGCTTGTTTCAGCACTGGATCGGGAAAAACTAAAATATCGAGAAGAGCCACGTTGCATTCAGCCTTATTAACCCAACAAGGTATCTATTTCATCAAGACTGGTTTCAATGCCGCGATCTTTCATCAGGCCAAGTGCCGCACGCAGACTATCAACACCCTCCGCAGCATGTCCTTCAATATGCATAATGTAGATAGGAGACTCTTCGCTACCGGCAACATCCGACTCCAGATCAAGAATATGCAAACCCGACTCAGCCAATGCACCGGTCACTTCTGACACAATACCGATTCTATCCGCGCCATAAACACTGATACGCACATCAGGTTCTAAATGCGTGTGTAAAGCGGCTTTAATTTTATCGACATGCAAGTGCAAATTCAGTGATTCACTGACGGGGCTAACAATGTCATGCAAGGCTTTCGTCTTACCGTCGTAACCCACCATCAGCATCATGGTGAAGTTTCCACCCAGACGCATCATCGAGGCCTCACCTAAATTACAGCCGGCTTCAAATAAGGCATGAGTCAACTTCGCCACAATACCCGGGCGGTCTTCGCCGACCAGGGTCAACATGAACCATTTAGTCATGTTCGTTTTCTCCATAAGATAGGGTTTTATCTAGCATAGCGACTGTCATGCAGAACTCCAAACGCTATTTATACTGTAGAGGTATTTAGTGGAGCGTTGAGTGTGCCAGATAGATAGTGATGACACCGGCAGCAATAAGCGCCATTTGTTGCGCGGTGACACGAGCTTCGGTGCGATGGTGCAAGCTGGGAATAAGATCAGCAACAGCGATGTAAATAAAACTCGCTGCGGCAACGGCCAGTACATAAGGGATAAGGTGCTCAACACCTTGCAAACTATAATAAGCCGCGACACCACCAATAACGGTTGTCAGGCTCGCAGCAATATTCATGATTAAGGCTTTGCCACGACTGTAACCACTATGTAACAAAATAGAAAAGTCACCCAGCTCCTGTGGTATTTCATGTGTTGCCACCGCAATACTGGTGACAATACCAAGATGAATGTCTGTCAAAAATGCTGCGCCAATTAATACACCATCAACCAGATTGTGCATACCATCGCCAATCATAATCATGGTTCCTCGCGCTGAACCATGTGCGTGGTTTTTATCTTCCTCACCATGTACTTCACAGTCGTGGGCATGACAATGTCGCCACAACACCATTTTTTCAAGCAAGAAGAAGGCAAGTATGCCGATGAGAACAGTCAATGACACATCATGTAAATCACTGACACCGGGATGCGCCAAAGCATGGGGAAGTAAGGCAAGGAAAGCCGCACCCAATAACGCACCAATGGCGTAACTGACCATGTGTGGGAGTAATCGCTTTCGAATTGATTCTGATAACAGCAGGAAAGTTGCCGCGGCCACGACACTTAGCACACCGCCAATCAGGCAAAACAGGATGATCCAGCTAAGTAGGCTCATGAGTGTAAATAATATTCCGCATCAAAAGAAACAGCGCGCATCATAACCGAAATGACCCGCTACGCCTATGGCAGCGCTTAATCCTGCAACCAAATTAAACTCGCCATACGACCACAGTGCCGTTCTCTACGATATGAAAAAAACGACTCTTTATCTGTAAACGTGCAATATTGACCACCGCTGACATGTCCAACTCCTGCCTCGGCGAGCCGGTGCCCGGCAATAGCATAAATGTCCATTAGCCAGTGCTGAGGATCTGTTTGTGCAAATGCCGATGCCACATCATGCTGAGAAATAAAGGCCTCTCGTACTTCGCTGCCTACTTCAAAGGCAGCTGGCCCTATCGCAGGCCCCATCCACGCTATTATCTCGTTTGCAGGGCAGGCAAGTTCGTCACATAAACGCTGCACCGTGGCTTCCAACACGCCCGCCGCCAAACCGCGCCAACCGGCGTGCGCGGCAGCAACTCCCCTACCCTGTTTATCGCAAAATAATACTGGCAAACAATCTGCCGTCATCACAACACAGGTGGTGTTTAACGCGGTTGTAAAACTGGCATCAGCTTTGACACTTTCACTACTGCGTGCCGCATTGATAACCTGATGACCATGTACTTGTTCCAGCCATACCGGTTCATCCGTGTATCCGGCCAGTTCTTTTAAGCTTGCCCGATTCGCGATGACGCTATCACTGTTATCACCTACATGCTGTGCAAGATTAAAACTATCGTAAGGCGGTAGACTCTGGCCACCCAGACGCGTAGTGCTAAAAGCACGCACTCTGGCAGGGGCTGACCAATCAGGCATAATCAGTGCCTCAGTAGTCATCAAATTGTTCCTGATGTTCTCGATTATCTTCCTTCAGTACCTGTAACAATGCCTGCATATCATCAGGCAAGGCGACTGACCACTCCACAGGCGCTTCAGTCAGCGGGTGTACAAAACCCAGTCGCGCCGCATGCAAGGCTTGACGAGGAAAGGCGCGTAAGCTGTCAATCAGGGCATCAGTGCTTTTAGGCGGTAAGCGAAGTCGTCCGCCGTAAACCGGATCGCCCACTATCGGATGACGAATATGTGCCATATGGACACGAATTTGATGGGTGCGGCCAGTCTCTAAATTCACTTGCACGTGGGTATGGGCACGAAAATGTTGCTTCACTCGATAATGAGTAATGGCCGGTTTACCGCCGCTCACCAGCACCGCCATACGCGTCCGTTGGGTAGGGTGACGTCCCATCGGCTCATCAACGGTTCCCCCTGCTGTCATCGTGCCGGTAACAATCGCTTCATATTCCCGCTTTACATCTCGTGCCTGTAAGCGCTCAACTAATTTTGTGTGCGCAGCCATGGTTCGTGCGACAACCAGCAAACCGGTGGTGTCCTTATCAAGCCGATGCACAATGCCACAACGAGGGACTTCAATCAGCTTCGCATCGTGGTGCAATAAGCCATTGACCAGCGTACCCGAATGATTACCTGTGCCAGGGTGAACCACCAAATTCGCAGGCTTGTTGATAATAATGATGGCCTCATCCTCGTAGACAATATCTACCGGCAGATCTTCGGCCTGCCAGCTGGTCTGGGGTTCATGTTCAACCTCAATCAACACCTGTTCATTGCCGCGTAATTTGTCACGAGGACGGCATTTTTCACCATTAACAGTGACTCGAGCGTCTTTAATCCATTGCTGCAGGCGAGAACGCGAGTAGTCCGGCACCAGCTCTGCAAGCGCCTGATCCAGCCTTTGACCCGCTAGATGGGGGGGAATAACTAATTGAAGTGACTCGGATTCGCTCATCATTTTGTTTTGTGCTGCTAAATGGCGCACAATATACACCGTAAGAGTACTTTATATACAGGAAACACAATTATCATGCGCACTTTTGGCCTCATTATCATTGCCAGCCTGCTTCTATCTGGCTGTTCATTGATCCCTAAACAAATTGATACGACCAAAAACTGGTCGGCAAGCAAATTCTATTCAGAGGGCAAAAAAGCGCTGAATGAAGGCGACTTTGAAGAAGCCATTCAGTATTACGAGCAGCTCGAAGCGCGTTTTCCGTTTGGTAAGTTCGCCCAGCAGGCTCAGGTCGAAGTTGCCTATGCTTACTATAAATACGATGAACCTGAATCAGCATTGATTGCAGCAGATCGTTTTATCAAGCTGCATCCTCGTCATCCTAATGTGGATTACCTTTATTACTTGAAGGGACTGGTTAATTTTAATGCCGGTAAAGATTTAATCTCAAAATACATTCCTCAGGATCCGACCCAACGTGATCCCGGTGCGGCACGCGCTTCTTTTGATGATTTCTCAATACTGGTACGTAAATTTCCTGGCAGTAAATATTCAGAAGATGCACGCCAGCGTATGCTGTATTTACGCAACAACCTCGCTGAATACGAAATTCATGTAGCACGCTATTATATGAGACGTAAGGCTTACCTTGCCGCCAGTAACCGCGCTAAATACGTGGTAGAAAATTACCAAAAGACAACGGCTGTTCCAAAAGCACTTACTGTGATGGCAAAGGCCTATCAGGAAATTGGACTAAATGATTTATCCAAAGATGCCATGCGTGTTTTGGAAATGAATTACCCGAATTATCAAGATACGGGCGCGGTCACAAAAACTGAAGAAAGTAGCTGGATTCCGTGGAAGCCTTAATGGCCTAATGAATAGCGGCACTGAGAAAAAAAGCGAGGCGTAACTTGAATAAGTTACGCCTTATTTATTTCAGATAGCATCCTGATCTGTTTCACCGGTACGAATTCGAACAACCTGTTCAACACTCGAAACGAAAATCTTACCATCACCAATCTTGCCGGTTTTCGCTGCATTAGAGATGGTTTCAATACAACGATCGACATCTCCTTCACTCAGCACAATTTCAAGTTTTACCTTCGGCAGGAAATCGACCACATATTCAGCACCACGATACAGTTCAGTGTGGCCCTTTTGTCGACCAAACCCTTTAACCTCAATCGCAGTAATGCCGCTAATACCAATTTCTGATAAGGCTTCGCGCACGTCATCAAGTTTAAATGGCTTAATGATAGCTTCAACTTTTTTCATTATTATTTCCCCATTGTTAATGGTGTAGGTCTTGCCCTGAGTATAATGTGCTACCGAAGCGGCTACAAGCGACTATCCGCACTTACCACTACGATAATGCGAGGTGATCGGATAACGGCGATCACGACCAAAGGCCTTTTGCGTGATACGCACACCTGGTGCGGCCTGACGTCGCTTATATTCATTGCGATCCACCATGGCAATCACTTTGGCCACCATCTCTTTGTCAAAACCTTCCGCAACGATTTCTTCACAAGTCTTATCCTGTTCAACATAGAGCGCCAAAACCGGATCAAGAATTTCATAATCGGGCAGACTGTCTGCATCTTTCTGATCAGGCGCTAATTCTGCTGTCGGCGGACGCGTAATGACACGCTGAGGTATCACCTGAGACAAGCTGTTACGGTAATTTGATAATTGATATACCAATAATTTTGGGACATCTTTCAGGACATCAAATCCACCTGCCATATCGCCATACAAGGTTGCGTAACCCACCGCCATTTCACTCTTGTTACCGGTAGTTAAAACAATACGGTGTTTCTTGTTGGCAATCGCCATTAACAACACACCACGGCAACGTGCTTGCAGATTCTGTTCAGTCACATCACCCGCGCTGGCTTCAATATCTGAAAATTCATCTGCCAAACTTTCAAGAAAAGCATTAAAGGTTTTTTCAATAGGGATAACTTTACAATTAACCCCCAATGCCCTGGCTTCTTCCAGCGCATCATCAACACTCATGTCAGCGGTATAACGTGATGGCATCGACACCGCTTCGACCCGCTCAGCGCCGAGTGCATCGACAGCAACAGCCAGAGTGAGCGCCGAATCTATACCGCCCGACAAACCCAGCACAACACCTTCAAAACCATTTTTATTCACATAATCACGGACACCAAGCACCAGCGCTTGATAGATATTGGCATCGTCTATGGCTTGACTGGCAATCTCTGCTTCAACTGGCGTTACACTGCCATCATCGTGCACAGTAAAATCAGCGCTGTATAAACCGGTTTCAAAAGAGGCGATGCGCTGACATATTTCACCTTGCGCATTCACTACCATCGAACCACCATCAAACACCAGCTCATCCTGACCACCGACTAAATTGACATAGACAATCGGTAAATGTGTTTCGGTTGAACGTTCATACAAAATGGCCTCGCGTTCTTCCTGCTTATTAATATGGAAAGGCGAGGCATTCAGATTAAGCATTAACTTTGCATCGGCATCCGCAGCTTGTTGCATGGGTGACGGCAGCCAAATATCTTCACAAATAGTCAGCGCAACCGGCACGCCTTTTACATCAACAACACAAGCCTCTTGCCCTGAGACAAAATAACGTTTCTCGTCAAACACGCTGTAATTAGGAAGATGTTGCTTATGATAACTGGCGATGATTTTACCGTCCCGAATCAAACCAGCGGCGTTATAAAGCCCACCACTTTCCTGAATCGGATAACCAATCACCACATCAATACCTGATACGGCTTGTTTAACCCGTTCCAGACCTCGCAATGCAGCCATAGTAAAACCGGGGCGATGCAGTAAATCTTCAGGCGGGTAGCCCGTCAGGGTTAGCTCGGGGAAAACAATCACGTCGGCATGCAAATCATCACGTGCCTGACTGGCTGCGTTAATAATTTGTTCAACGTTAGCGTCGATATCGCCCACTAACATATTCAGCTGAGCCATCGTGATGCGCAGATTCTTTGCCATGCTCATTATCCGGCTTTAACCACCTCAAGCATGCGCTCACCCATTTGAGCAGGTGAACGTGCTATACCGACACCTGCCGCTTCAAGTGCTGCAAATTTTTCATCGGCCGTGCCTTTGCCGCCAGCAATAATAGCCCCGGCATGTCCCATACGTTTTCCGGCAGGCGCCGTCACACCGGCAATGTACGCAACCACCGGTTTACTGACGTGAGCCTGAATATATTCAGCCGCAGATTCTTCCGCGCTACCACCAATTTCACCGACCATCACGATACCTTGTGTTTGTGGGTCCTGCTCAAAGCGTTGCAGACAATCAATAAAGTCCATGCCATGAATCGGGTCGCCACCAATACCAATACAGGTGCTCTGCCCCAAACCGCTTTGCGTGGTTTGATGCACCGCTTCATACGTCAGCGTCCCTGAACGCGACACAATCCCGATCTTGCCCTGCTTATGAATAAAGCCGGGCATAATGCCAATCTTACATTCGCCCGGCGTAATGAGCCCTGGGCAGTTAGGGCCAATCAGCTGCGCATCATAGTGAGCCAGTGCCGCCTTAACCCGCAACATATCCAATACAGGAATACCTTCGGTAATACAGGCAATCACCTTGATGCCCGCATCAGCTGCTTCCAGAATCGCATCGGCAGCAAACGCAGCCGGCACATAAATCATGGTGGCATCCGCACCCGTTGTATCCACTGCATCACGCACCGTATTAAAGACCGGTAAGTCCAGATGTTCCTGACCACCTTTACCGGGTGTAACACCGCCGACCATTTGCGTGCCGTATTCAATCGCCTGCTCTGAATGGAAGGTGCCCTGCTTACCCGTAAACCCCTGACAAATGACTTTGGTATTTTTGTCTACAAGGATGCTCATTGCGCACCTCCCTGTACTGCTGCCACCACTTTACTGGCCGCATCGGTCAGGCTCTCGCCAGTGATAATCGATACATCACTTTGTTTAAGAATCGCTCGTCCTTCCTCAACGTTGGTACCTTCCAGACGTACCACCACTGGAATATCAATACCGACTTCTTTAACGGCTTTGATAATCCCTTCAGCAATCAAATCACAGCGTACAATCCCACCAAAAATATTCACCAGAATCGCCTTGACCTTGCCATCAGAAAGAATCAGCTTAAACGCTTCAGCGACCTTCTCGGCACTGGTGCCACCGCCCACATCTAAAAAGTTAGCCGGCGAGCCGCCATGCAATTTAATTAAATCCATCGTTGCCATAGCAAGACCGGCACCATTCACCATACAGCCAATATTGCCGTCCAGACTGATGTAATTGAGGCCAAACTGTTGGGCGTGGTGCTCTTTCTCATCGTCCTGCGACGCATCTAACAATGCCGTAATATCAGGGTGACGATAGAGCGCATTATCATCAAAGGTGATTTTTGCATCGAGCGCCATCAGCTCACCACTGGAGGTAGTAATCAAAGGATTGATTTCAACCAGTGAACAGTCTTTGTCTCGATAGAGCAAATACAAGGCACGCATGATCTTACCCAGATCCTTCATTTGCTCATTCGTTAATCCCAAGCCAAAACCCAGCTCGCGCACTTGATAGCCCTGCAAACCTGCCACCGGGCTCACCGCAATCGTCAGAATTTTTTCAGGCGTATTGGCAGCGACTTCCTCAATATCCATACCACCTTCGGTTGATGCCATCATCACCACACGTTTGGTCGCACGATCCACCAACATACCGAAGTACATTTCACGTTCAATGCTACTGGTGGCTTCTATTAAGAGTGTATTAACCGGTTGGCCATCCGCCGTTGTCTGGTGCGTCACCAGATGTGTGCCCAATAAAGTACCGCTGATTTGCTCAACCTCTTCAACATTACCCGCGCGCTTCACACCACCTGCTTTACCACGGCCACCGGCATGTACCTGTGCTTTGACCATCCAGCCGTCACTATCAATACCACGTGCTACCGCAACGGCTTCGGTTACTGTTGTGGCAGGGGAACCGGCAGGTACGGCAATACCGTAGTCCCGGAATAATTGTTTGGCCTGAAATTCATGTATGTTCATAGTTCACTCTTAAAAAGTAGTAGCTTCGTGGTCGGCTTTGTCTTACCGACGCATTGGTGCAGCGCAGCGAACCCTTAAGTCGGGAAGACAAAGCCGACCACGAAGCGGCATAAATTCGCCCATATTCTCCAGCAAATGGCGCAAAGACGCAAAGCACGATATGATTCCCGCAATCATACCGACTTTTTGAGCTTATGAACTTACTACGATTTCTTATTATCACCCTGGCGATCTGGATTGCCTACCGTATCTGGCAAAACTATCGTGCCAAGTCTAAAAAAATTCCGCCCAAGTCAAAAGGCCGGCAGGCCATCCCTGATATGGTCTCCTGTGCTGTGTGTCAGATGCATATCCCCGAGAATGAAGCCTTGCGTAAGGGGGATAAACACTATTGCTCCCAAAAACACCTTGAAGACGACAGCTGATATTAG
>Ga0316207_10000865_pt1 | contig 42292 bp, 56 predicted proteins | sample 6weekpyrite_MG_FD_204943 | JGI IMG/M metagenome (GOLD analysis project Ga0316207, IMG submission 204943) | Microbial mat bacterial communities from mineral coupon in-situ incubated in ocean water Damariscotta River, Maine, United States -... | ecosystem: Environmental > Aquatic > Marine >... | reverse complement strand
AAAGAGAAAGAATTGCCGGAGACTTTTGCCAAGCCAGAGTACCGTGTGCTGCTGGTGGCGGAAAAATACCAAACTGGTTTTGATCAACCCTTATTGCATACCATGTATGTCGACAAACGACTGGCGGGAATTCAAGCCGTGCAGACCTTGTCACGCCTCAACCGAACACATCCGCTGAAGGACGACACCTTTGTTCTGGATTTCGTAAACGACCCTGACGAGATTCAGGAGGCATTCCGACAGTATTATGAAGGTTCGGTGATGGGTGAAGAAGTCGATTCAGATCGGCTTTACGAGATCAAGGCCGAGTTGGACGCTTCGGGAATATACCTGGAAACAGAGGTGGATGCGTTCGTTCAAATTTTCTTCGCTCCCAAACGTCGTCAGAGTCCAACTGACCATAAGAATATGAACGCCATTCTTGATCAGGCTGTGGCGCGTTTTGCAGATATGCAAAACAATGACGAAGAAGAAAGCGAGTTGTGGCGCGGCAAAACTCAGGCTTTTCGCAATCTTTACAGCTTCTTGAGTCAGGTAATCCCGTATCAGGATAGTGATCTGGAGAAACTGTTTACCTACCTACGACACCTGGCGTTGAAACTACCCAAACGACCAAACGGCCCAGGTTACCAATTCGACGAAGAGGTTGAACTGGATTACTACCGTCTGCAAAAGATAAGTGAGGGGTCCATAAAATTACAAGAAGGTCAGGCTACGCCGCTCGACGGACCACGAGAGGTCGGCACGGGGATGGCAAGAGATGAAGACGTTCCATTGTCCCGACTGGTCGACCTTATCAATGAACGTTTTGGCGGCGAACTGACGGAAGCGGACCAGCTTTTCTTTGACCAAATTGCTGAAGCAGCTAGCCAAAATGAGACCTTACGCAGGGCTGCAGAGGTAAATTCTCTCGACAAATTTCAGCTGGTTTTTAGCGAAGTTCTTGAATCTCTTTTCATCGAACGCATGGAGCTAAACGAGGAGTTGTTTACCGACTACATGAGCAAACCCGACTTACAGGAGCTGGTTTCAAAGTGGCTGGGCAGTCAGATTTATGACCAGCTGGGAGGTTCCTCAAAAGAAACTGGGAACACCAAAGCTGGTGTAAAATCAGAGAACCATTCAGCGACCGGGCCAAATTGAGGGAATTGAAAATACTATGGGACTAAATCTTGCTAAGACGGTTGTCGGATTTTTATCTGAGCGCGCAGAACAAAAGTTTACTGCTCGCCAAATAGCTCAGTGGGTATTTGAGAATTTTCCTGCCGAGTGTCAGGAAAAGAAAGAAAATAGCGCATCTATCCAAACTGATGACGACCTCGTGCAGCAGATTATTCGTGAGATTGCCTCTCAGCGCCCGTCGTTACAACGGCGAGATTCTCAACTAAAAACGACGGAAGGGCGGCCTCGGCAATACTACTGGACAGAAAAAACTGACCAAGCTGAAGTTGCTGAGGCGGAAGAAACAAGTACATCCCAATCCCTAGCAGCCGGAAGCGGGACGCTGAAAGAAGCTGATCTATACCCTTTGCTTTCCGAGTACCTGTGGTCTGAGTTTAGTGTTTACTCCAAGCGGATCGATGAAAAGAGATCATCTAATAGGCATGGCCCAAAAGGCAACAAATGGCTTTACCCCGACATTGTAGGAATGGAGAACCTGACAGCCGACTGGCATCAGGAAGTAAAGGATCTGGTCAAAGAATATGCCGATAAGAAAACCAAGCTCTGGTCGTTTGAAGTAAAAATTCTTCTAAATCGATCTAACGTCCGTGAGTCTTTTTTTCAGGCAGTCTCAAATTCGTCATGGGCAAATTTTGGATATCTTGCAGCCGCAGAGATCGAAGGCACAGACACATTGAAGGAGTTACGAATGCTCTTTTCATTACATGGCATCGGATTGATCCAAATCGACCCGGAAAACCCGACTGAAAGCCAAATATTGATCCCCGCACGAGAGAGGCTTGAAGTAGACTGGGCAACCTGCAATCGTCTTACAGAGGAGAATAAGGATTTCCTTCAATTTCTAAAACTGGTTCGGCAATTCCATCAAACGGAAGATCCTCGTCCTAAGGATTGGGATTTACCACCGGATTTTTAACCTTGCGTTGATACAACCAACATAATCCTTACACTTTTGTCCCCGCTTTTAAACGCTGCAATCCAACTTTCGTGCCCCTTTGTTTTTTCTCGAGTTAAGAGCAGCTTATAGCCTATGACACCGCGCTGTTTTGCCAATGAAAAATCAGACATATCGAAACTAGCCGTTTTTGCAAGCGTAGGAGCAATGGATTCCACAGCGTAAGCCGCTATATCCAATAGTTGGGATATCTCGCGATCACTGACTCCTTCAGAGACAATATCTTCGACAATTTTTGTTGTGAATCGTTTCGTCATGTAGTTTTACCTGCTCAAGATTTCGACACTCGATACACGCTCGTTTATTCATTGTTTTCAAGCTATTAAGAAAATTTTTCTTACTTTGCCCTCCCCCCAAACTTTTCTACCGTCCGCATGGCCCCCAAGCCGAGCAGCGACAATAGAACAGTAACCAGCGTCTCCGTCCCAGTGAGCTCTGGCAATTCGGATACATGGGGGAAGAAATTCACAGTCACCCAAGTCAGCAGATCGAACAGGATAAAGTGCCAAAGAAGGGCGAGCCCGCAGACCCAGCCGATAAAGGGACGCCAACCGGCAACAAAGATAGAACGGTGTCCAGCCTCAACCTTGTTGAGTTCAATTTGGGCCAGACTGGGCTTCATCATCAGCTTTGCCTTGATCAGATCAGCCGCTTGTTTTTCCTCATCGGTTTCAACAAAGCGATCGATAATATTGGCAACACCTTCTGCAGCAGTGACAAGGCCTCCACCTATCAATTTATCCAACATGGCTCAGTCCTCCACGATTTCAAAATGGACAAGGTCATCAAAACTGTTGTCGCGGACCTCAGTGTCACGATCCCAATCCCCACCCCAGCGCAAAGTGACACCGATGGTCTTGGCGGTGGCCAGGACATAACCCGCGAACAATGTCTGTCGTTCTCGATCGTCCCATTTGATGGGATAAGGCGTTACGTCCACGGCTAGAGACGGGACCGTATTGTGTTTTCCGTCAGGCCATTGAACCTGGCTTTTTCCTTCAGCAACCATCTGGTTTTGGCGATCCTTATCTCGATGTCCTTCAAGGATGGTGCAATCAAATTCCCGCACCACCTCATGAAAAACCCGCTGCAAGAGCGGGTGACAGGTGGAAAGCTTGGCGATGGATTTTTCGGAGAATGCAGGCATCAGTGACCTCCCCCAAACAGTTTGAGTTTTATGGCCACCCCCGCCATCAGGGCGATCAAAACCCCTGTGGTGACGAGGCGAACAATGGTCGACCAGGCGGTATGCTTGGCCACACGCAAAGCACCAAGCAGGGAGCGAAGATCACGGATATCACCAGCTGCTTCTTCATCGACCAGGCCAACATCCGCCAGCGCCCGCTTCGCACCACGCTCGGCGGCCAACTCGAGCAGTTGCTCAAATTCTTCCTCAGGCATGACGACATGCCCGTCCTTCGTTGAAGGACAGTTCATAGGCTTTCTCCTTGAATTAAATTTCAGGCGGCTAGATCGGCCTCGTGGACACGAACATCCTCACCGACTGCCGTAATCTCGACCTGCTCACCACGAGGTCTGACAGCAATCACACGCGCCTTGGCACTCCAGGCTTCCCCGGGTCCGAAGGCAAAGTGGCTGCGCTCTTCTGCCGTGCCGGTGTAAGGCACGAAATCCAGCGCTTCCATGAGGCTCAAAGATCTCATGTCATCGCCATTCGCCTGAACCTTAAACGGCCCGGCTGGGCTGCCATCGCGACGGCGCAAGGCGATGTAGTGATCGACTCCCTCCGACCAATCCAACGGCTCTGACACTTCCAAAATTTCAGTTTCCGGATCCCACGAAACCACTTCACCACCCTGTCCCCATCGCGGCATATCATGCGTGACAGCCACCAGGTCACCATAGGTCGGGATCAGACCATCCAGTTCTGTCTGCCAAGAGACGAGCTTTCGACGATAACGATTGTCCGCCGCCATGTAGAGCCCTTCGCGTTTGGCTTGGGGTTCATTGGTGCAACCAAACAGCATCACCTTGGCTGGTTTTTCTGCTGCACTATCCGGAAGACTGGATGTGACCTCGTCGGGGTTCCATGTCCGGGAATTGAAAAACTCCACGGTCACAGCATCCGCCGTATCATCACCTGGCATGATGTATTGAATCTTGAATGAGCCTTTGACGATATTGCGGGAACTGAACATGGCCACGGGCAAGGTCTGCCGCGCATCCCGAAATAGCCGCACCACCCCCCCCTGCAATACGGGAACGGCCCGACCACAACGGGCAATACGGATCAGGGCTTCCCAGACCGTCATGGTGCTGTCGAAAACACCATCGAAGGTATCACCCCTTGCCGACCAGGTTTGATCTAATACTGTCAATGCCTGAAGGTCCATTCGGGTCTCAGCCAACCCAGCGCCGTAAGACGCCCGACATGCATCGGCAAAAGCCCAAGCAATGGAACGTGTAGGTTCAGGCGATGACCATCCGGCTTCAGAGGTCCAAATCGAGAGCTTACGGGTGACCACACAGTTGATCATGCGTGATGATCGTTGAGACAGGTTATCGGTCGCCCGCATTTTGACGGCCAATAGCGTTACATTGCCAAAATCCGGTGTGCCTTCCAGATATGAGCGCACAGCGCCCCAGCGCAGTTCATGTCCAGTACGCGATGAGGTATCAATCGCATCAAGGCGGACCATTCGCACTTCATAGCGCCCGGACGGAACGACGTATTTATAGCTGAGCCTGAGAGCTGAATTGGTTGAAGCTGTATAGCTCTCTGTGCCCAGCGATGCCCACTCACCGATCGGCAGACCTTCATCATCAATGGTCCGGGCCTGAACCTCCCATTGGGCACTACGGGTATCCAGCCCACCACTGTCATTGGCGTAATAGAGCCCCCTGGCGAAGACCACATCGATGCCGATATGACCGGCTTTGGTCTCGGCAGGATTGGCTGTAAATGGTCCAACCCAGTCCCCACCATCGCCGGTGCTGCGCAGTTCCTGTCCGGCGACCTCAGGCGCGGTGACCACATCGGTTTCAAACAATGTGACACTGCCACCGGGCCCAACGATCTCAGTCTCCACCTCTTCGAAAGACTTAATGGGCGTGTCCTCAATGCGAACCTGCTCCAAGTCAAACTCACCCTGGCCAATCACATGGAGCTGAAATAGGTACTGCTCATTATTCACAAATTCCTGATAGGGCTGGGTCGCAAGATCGGGATAAATCAGATGGCGGCCATAAAGAACCGGGATCGGCTGGCCGAGGCGAGCCTCGTTGCCTTGCGCCGACAAAGAGTAAGTCGGACTGGGTGCCGGTGGCGCACCGACGGATCCAAAACTCAACGACGGCACAGATGGCTTAGGCGCAGGCACGACGGCATTCATCAACGCCATCCCTGCCAACGAAATAATCGCCCCGCCGATGGCTTGTTGGAGAACGCCTGCACCAATACCCAGAGCCGCCCCGGCATTGGCCGAAATACCCATGGCCGCGCCCAGAGGGCCGCCAAGAGCAAAGGACGCTACCATGACCGCGATGGATAGGACTGTGCGTAGCGGGTTCTTTCCCCCACCGCCTCCACCGCCGCCTCCTTGAGGCAAGGTCACGAAAGCGACCACGTCATTGTCATTGATGAGCCTGGTTTTCCAATCAGCCCTCAAAACAGCCTGGCCGTTAAAGAGGCAGATCGTCGGTCGATCAAATTCATTGATGCCCTGAGCGTCGAGCCACCCGCGTACCGTGACAGGGCTTAAGACCGGACACACCTCCCGGTCCCGCTCCGGATAGAACGGATTTCTGACAAGGGTGACGGCAGCGAGCATCAATCGGTTCCAACAAATCGGTAGTAGCCCTCGACCCACCAGCCATTGGCAGACAGGGACGAAAGGGTTTGAAAAGCAACTCCGGATTCCTGAGCGCAATGCAGCACCCCGCCGCCATCCACATCCAGCCAAACACCGACATGGATCGGATAACGCGCCTGGCGCATCAGAACGCAATCACCTTCTTTTGGGTCTTGGGCGAGGTCCCACCGTTTGCGCTCAGGGTGGTCACGAAAATCTCTGGCAATCGCGAGAAGGTCTTCCGGGTTTGGGATCGGTGGCAATTCACGGCCAAACTGGTGCTGCTGCACATGACAAACGAAAGCCCAACAGTGAAAACTGTCCGGCCCTTCGCCATCTGCCGCCCAAGGGATGCCAATATAGGTTTCGGCCCAGTGCGTCATCGCGTCAGCCCCGGAAACCGCTTGGCCGTATAGGTCTCGCTTGGAAAGGCCTTGTTGCCGATATCCAACATCCGAGCCCGTCCGGTCACCTGTAGGGCATTGGCCTCAACCTCGGTCAGCACCAGCGTGATCGGCGGATCCATCTGCGGTCCTTCCAGATCGGTGGAGAGATAAGGTCGATAGGTGATTTCGATCTTATCCTGAGAAACGGCAGCCGCATCCAGATGGCGAACGATCTCACGGCTGACGTTGTCCAACGTGACCGTGATTTCGGGCACGGGGGCCGTATCAATGGGCGGCAGAGACAAATCAAAGGCCAGAGCAACGAAGGTGACCATCTCGCCACCGTTTACGGGGGCAGACGCCTCCAGGCGGGCTTCCAGATCACGGTGATCTCGCACCACCCGAATGGCCGTCGGGCTTCCGTCGTCATCAACAAAAGCTGGATGGCGCAATTCGAGTGTATGCAGGATCACCACATCTGAAGGCGCGGCTGCATAGGCCTCGCGGATGGCCTGGCTGAGTGTTGGATCAGGCATCGGTCAAAACGCAGACATTAAAAAACCGGCTCAAGGCCGGTGGATTGGGTTCGATTGGAAATGCGAGAGCTACCAAGTGAAAGCCTGGATCTCTTCCATTGTGGCAAGCGCAGCAATGGCGGTTTCTGCTTCATCACTGGCTGTTCGGATGGCCTCACGCTCGGCATAAACGTCTTGCAAGGTGGTCGTGCTGTTCAGGGCGTCTCGCTCTCTGGCACGGTCCACTTTCCAATCGGTTGACGCAATCCGTTCACCAGCCTCTGATTTAACCCGACCGATCAAAGCTGATCGTGCCGCTTCCAAGTCCGTCGCTTGTTGAGATGCCACGGTATCGGCGTCTTGCTGCTTGACCTCATCATCCGTGACGCCGCCATAGCGATCGACCACCTTGCCATCGACCAACTGAAAACGGTGACCGAGCTTGGACGGCACAGGCAGCTTGAACTGACCGCTCGGGCTAATCACGCCCCAGTCGTCGCTATGGGGAAAGCTGATTTTATCGACCATGATTAGTTACCTCCGATGATCGGCACGATGTAGGGATAGTTGGTGGAGTGATAGGCGCTGTCGAAGATGTAGACATTGAAGCCGGGCACCTTGGAACTCATGTCGCCCTTGTCGGCGATCGTCTCAAAAATGCTCTTGGTGTCGATGTGCGACATATAGATGCCATAGCCACTGTCAGAATTCGGGCTATAGGAAATCATGAAGTCACTGTCACGGATCGGCGCAAACGAACGCCCGTAGCTGCTATCCTGGTGCTGCAAGAAAACATACTTGCCGTCAGACACTCGGATCAGGAACACCTCAGCCCCGGCCCCGTAGTAGTAATAGGGCTGATAACAAATGACGTATTTGCCGTCGTTCGAGATCTGGAAGCGGATGCCGTTGCGATCCCCTTGCTCCATCCCATAGGACGTGGTGGTGCTTAGCGTGTGGGTCGCTTCTTGCGTAAAGCCACCGGCCCCATCCGGCGTGAACCGATCCAGCATGCAATAGCTGTGGGGTTCCATCCGAACGATGATCACCTTACCGTCATCGCAAGGAACGATGACCGCACGATACAAACTTTCACTGTAGCCAGCCGAGTTTGCCGTCCAGTCAAAGAATGTGTGATTGGCCTCGTCTAAGGCATCGAACCAGGTTTTGCGGTCAGAAGCATGGATATCGAACGGTGCAACGTTTGAGTAAACATGCAACCGCATGCCCGTCCCGCCATTGGTGTTTTCATTGATCACAAGGGTGCGGGTCTTCTCGTTGTATCCGATCATCCCGTACTTGTTGTAGGTGCCGAAATCATTCTGGGCGTAGAACTTGTTTGCCGTCCAGGCCAGGTGCCAGCCCTCAGTGCCAGACAAACGCCCGGGCGCAATGGCACGCGGCGCGACCCCGGCATATTGGTTTTCCATGAACAAGGCGAGGTTCTTATTGGTCTTGTTATTGACCCAAACGCCGACATTGCGAAGTGCCGTCGCCGCATGAGGTGCAGCACGACCGACCATGGTTCCATCAGAGGCAACTGCCAGGGCTATATGCCCTAAATGACCGCAGCGAGCTGTATTGTCACCATAGGATGAATCCGTCGAGGAAATGTTTGAGTTGGTCTGACCGTAGGAATACCAGTTATTGAAGAATTCCGTTCCCATGCTGCTTGTACAGCCTTGCGTGTAGTCACTGTTGTTATAGTTTTGACGGCCCACTTCCTGAAGGTAATGATTGTAAACAATGGTGCCCCAAGGTGCTGAACTGGACATGGTCACCACGGCAAACGCAGCTTGTTTCCACGGATCCAAGAGATCCGCATTCAGGTGGTGTTGCTGCTGTTTGACAGCGTTAAACGTCAGAATATCCATCGTCAGACCTCCGTGATGGCGTCGATTTGCCCATCGGGCGTATAGGTGAAAGTGAAGCTGCGGGCATAGTCGATGCCACCAATGGTCAGCATTTCGTCATAACCCGTCATCCGGCCTTGATCGTCATAGGTGATGTTGTCCACGAGACGCGGCCCTTGCTGGATTGTGATGACCCGGCCCAGGTTGTCATAGGTCAGATCACCGGAAACGATGGTGCCGGTGAACAAGGCCGCGTTAGCCGCATCCACCGAATACCCGGCCCCAACGCCTAAGTAGTTCCCTAGATTGACCTCAAACTCGGCCAATTGATCGTTGATCTGGGTTTCCAAGGCGTTGTTGAAGGCCTCGATGTTGGCAAGCGCCGTATTCAGGTCCGCAATGACCGTGTCGTTCACAAACCCGGTCGCTGTGGCAAGCCAGAGGGTATTGATATGCGCCTTCAAGGCTTCGGTGATGGCTTTCAGCTTGACTGGGATGTCCTTGGCCTTCGAATTGCTGAAGATGTCGATATCTTCATCAAAGGTCGCAAAAGGCGACGTGTCCGGAATAGGTGGGATTGTGATGGGCATGGATGTTTCTCCAATTACAGATTTTCAAGGACGCTTTCGCCAAAGGCTTCAAGGGATCGCTCTCCGACCATGACGTCACCGACGAGGTCCAAATTGCTGGTGTCCCGGTTCATCAGTTTCCAGCGCTCTTCGCCACCAAAGGGCACGTCGCCGATGCGAGTGGCCCGGGTCAGCATGAGCAAATCCTCCCCACTCAAATCCGGGGAATAGAACCCGACGGATTTCTGGGCGATCTTTTGTTTCAGAGCTTCATAGGCCGCCGGATTCTGGATGTTTTCCATGAGCTCCACGGCTTTCACCATGAGGGCGAAGTCGTCCATGCGTAGATTGGCTTGATCCAGCTTGGCGCTGATGGCCGAGAACGCATTGGCTTCAGCCGTTTTAAGCGTTTGATAATGAGCAAGTGTCGTCATCACAGGTTCCCTCAAAACAGTTCAATGCCAAGGGCGCGATAGTCCGATCCACGTCTGGCCGATACGATCAGAGTTTGCAGATCAAGACCGGTGGCATTTGCGACAATGACCGCTGCCGCTTCCGCAGCAACAGCCGCACTTTCTGCTTCACCAGCCCAGAACGTGCTGTTGGTTTCCGCCGTTTGCGCCTCAGCAGCGGATGAGCTCGCCGCAAGAGAAGAAGCTTCGGCCTGTGAAGCCGACTGGGCGGCATTGGCCTCGGAATTCGATGCATTTGTTTCAGAGGTGGCCGCGTTCTGCGCAGAAAGGGCTGCCGCTTCCGCATGACCTTGGGCAATACCCTGGCAATTGGTGGCAGAGCTGGACGCCGTTTCGGCTGACAGGGCAGAGGCTGCTGCAGTTTGGGCCGATTGCTCGGCATTGGCCGCTGCTTGTTCAGCCGCGACCTGCGCTTGGCCAGAGGCCGCCGCAGAAGAAGCCGCTCCGGTTTCAGAAGTTTGAGCGTTTGCGGCACTCAATGCTGCGGCATCGGCACTCTCCGCCGCTGACTGAGCACTGGCTTCGGCATTGGTTTCCGAGGTCGCTGCCGCCACAGCACTATTGGAAACACTTTCCTCGTGGGAGAGAGCATTGGCCGCACTGGTGGCAGCCTGCGCTTCGCTTTCGGTTGCCGAAGCCACCATCTCGTCCAACGTTGTGAGGCTGCCCTGCAATTGGGCATCCACATCGGCCATAGCCTTCGCCACGGTTTTGACGGACCCGCCTTCCGTTTGGACAACGGATTGGTCATCACCATGGACGATTTGGTGCAGCAGCTGTCCGTCCGCCGTGGTTTGTGCAACGGCAGCCGCAAGATCAGTTTGCAAAGACATAAATAGATTTCCCTTACCAGGCCATTGGGCCCGGCAGTTTTTGGTGAACAAGTGTGTTCAAATCAGCAATAGTCGCCAGTAAGAGAGCCGGATCATTTTCAAGGAAGATGTCGAGGGCATCCCCATCCAGTGTGGGCCGCTCCCGGATCTCCAGATCGGAAGTGACTTCCCAGAGAACCCCATTTTTCAATCGGGCTTCAAACTGGCGCGTAAATCGGGCTTCATGGCCGACAAGACCAAGTCCGCCCATAAGATCGATTTCAAACCACTCTCCGCCTTCCTTGGCATGCCAGCGATACCAGGCTTCAAAGAGTGCAAATTGCTCGCGACGAAACAGCCAACGCACAGAGATACGGCTTGACACCTGCGTAAAACGCCGACGTTGACGAGCGGGGCCAGCCTCCATCTCGGTGCGAAGGATCGCTTCGCCAGGATGGACGCCATACCCATCAATCGTTGGAAGCGGCAGGGTCTTGGGCCAGGTGATTGTCATATGCTTAGGCCCTTCTGATTATCGATACGCCCCTGCTGCCGGATTGAGCCCGTAGCGTCTCTCCATGGTCGGGGCCAAGCCTTCGCCACGACCGATGTTGCGGGCAATTTGTCCTTCGATCTGCTCCACAATGATGTCGAGCCGGAGACCACCGCCGCCGTCTGAACGCCACTGCGCCCTGGCTTCCGTGCCTGGAGCCCGGTTATCAACATGGACGTTGACCTTCACTTCCGGCTTTTGGCCCAGTTCAGCACCAAGAGCTCGCATCTGCCCCGGTGTAAAAACCGTCTCGCCACGCCGGGCAATGATCGGCACTTCGTTACCAACCACACCGCCACCATGAAAACGTGGCGCATTGTCAAAGACCGTCGGGTGGACAGATCGGCTCGGCAATGGATCCGATCCAATGACGCCACCGACATGAGCCACTTGCACAGGTCCTGGTGCTGGGAAATCTCCGACCATACCGGAAGATCCACCGAATAAACTTCCAGCGATGGAACCAAAAATGCCCTCAAACAAGGCCCCAAAGGGCTTGATGACCGCCATGCGATAAGCCGCCCGCAAGGCCTCTTCCGCGATGGAGTTAAACAGATCAGACGCGCTCACTTTGCCGGTAGTCGCCCATTGAACAAAGGCGTCCTCGCTGGCTTTCAAAGCCCGGGAGGTTGCCTGCTCAAATTGCTGGGCCGCGTCGGATGATTCCCTGGCATAGTCTCGCAAAGCCCGGACAACACCAGCCGACCAGTCCTGGCTGGCACGGAGCATTTGGTCATAGGCCCGCTCAGAAGCTCGAGCGAAGGTTTCCTGATTAATGGCTCCTGCGGCTAACAGCTCATTTAGTTTTCTGATCTCGGCGGCATAGGCTTCCTCTGCCGTTCGAAGCTCTTCAGTGAGCGTTTTCCCTTGTTCACGGATACGGGCTGCGTCTTCTTCGGCCTTTGTTCTGGCCTCAATAGCCTGTTTCTCATAAAAAAGAGCTCCTGCGAGATCCTGGACCTGAGCCCGTTCGGCGTCCGTCGCCTCGGCAGACAAACGTCGAAGCGCCTGTGAAATAAATCGCTGCCGATCAGTCAATGCCAATTCATCCCGCTCGGCCCTCAGACCTTCAATGATCCGTGTATTGGCAGCCTGTTTTCTGCGCTCGGCTTCGGCTTCCTGTTCAGCCAGACGGGATAGTTTGGCATCACGAACAGCTGCCGCCCGGGCCATGATTTCGCCTACCTGATCCAGATTGCCGCCGCCCGGCTCAATCAAACCCTGCATTTCAGAGACGAGGCGCTCATATTCCGCCCGGATCCGATCTGCCCCCTGATGGGTCGCCTCAAAGAGCTGGCGTTGAAGATCAGTTTCAATTTGCGCAATGCGTCGAGACCGGTCTTGGGCGGATCGGATATCAGCCTCAATGGCATCAGGTGTGGTGGTGCTATCAGGTTCTAACGCATTATCGCCATCCTCCCTTTGCATGAGTGCAAGTTTGGTTGACCACTGGCGGTATTGTTCGACCCGTTCCTGAAGGCGGCGTTCCAGTGCTACCTTGCGCCCCCAGGCAATGGGATCATCCAGAAAGCCGATGTCGCCGATTTCATTGAGCTCTCGAGCGATCTCTTGAAGCTCTTGGCGGCGTTCTTCGACAATACGCCGCGTCGAGCGTTCCGACAGGCCCTCGAAATTAAAATCACCGGACAAGGCCAGCTTGATCTGCTCGTAGGTGGTGGCCGCATCAGCCGCCAAATCAGCAAGGCCCGATGAGACATCGGCAATGGCCGGAGCCAAATCCAATATAGCTCGGGTCAGGTTGGCAGAAACCACCTTGCCCAGTGTGTCTAACTGGTCACGCGCCTTCTCAGCATTGCGCACCAAATCTTCTTCCAAAACGATCCCAAGATCGCGCGCATGACGGCGGGTCGCTTCCAGCGCGTCCGCACCACCAACCAGCATATTCACCATGGCCACACCTTCACTGTCGAACAGCTTGAAGGCGAGGCGCAGCCGCTCGGCAGGGTCCTCAGTGCGTTTGAAGGCCTCAGCGACATCGTTAAGCAAATCTTCAGAGCGACGGATATTCCCATGCTGATCACGAAGGGCGATACCCATATCGGTCAATGCCTGTTTGGCTTCACCTGTTCCCTTGGCAGCCTCAGCCACTCGCCGGGTAAAACGCTGCAATCCCATGTCGAGTGTTTGTTGCTGGACGCCTGCCAACTGAGCGGCAAATCGCAATTCTTGAAGCGCCTCAATGCCGACACCTAGTTTGTCTGCCGTTTTGCCAATGGCATCGGCGGCAGAGATAGACCGATCAATCAGTGTCGCGAGACCACCCACGGCAGCCGCGCCCACCAAGGCCCCGCCAAGTGCTCGCATGCCTGTGGTCAGCATTCGGGCCCGTTCCCCAAGTGAAGACAAGCCGCGCGATGCCTTACCACCGGCGCGTTCAATCTTTTTGAGGGATCGCTCCCCACTTTCACCCACATTGACGAGCTCGGCTTTGACCTTATTGCCACCCTCGACCGCCAAACGAACGGCGTATGTATGTTTGGCTTTGGCCATCAGGTTTCTTCTCGTGTGTTCATAGCTTCAACCAAACCGGCCTCTGCCGCTTGCAACAGTTCAGAGGTGGTCGAAAGGTCTGCTCCACGGGCTTTCGCGATTTGAAGAGCCACGCCCAGATCAATGCCGAGCACATGGCCGGACGCAGTCACCCGCATCTGACCAAGACAGGCTTGCAGCACGTCCCAGGCTTCATATTCTTCATCTGTGATCAGGGCGTATCGGCGTCTTGGGCAGGCTTGCCCACAGTCTGTTTCACACCCTTCGCAGTATTGGGGCCCTCCGCCTGGCTGGAAGTGCCAGCGGCAGAGAGCCCGTATCCGTTTTTTGCAGCGGTGAGCAGCACCTGTTTCAGGGTGAATTCCTGAAAGAACCGTTCCCCAACAGGATAGAGTGACATAACAGCGGAGATGTTTTCCGGCGTCACCGGGGCTTGCGCCCCTAATTTTTTTTGATTGCTGTCCGTTTCCGGTCCAGCGGGCGGATCATCTTCAATGCCAGACCAGGACGTGATATGGCGCACGGCCAATTCCTTGATCAACAGGTCCTGAAAAACACCGTCGTGTTCGGCCTTGTCGGCAAAGTCTGGAAGCCCATCCACAGGCAATCCAGCTTCAATCATTTCTTTGTGCTGGAATTCCAAAGCTTCAACCCGCCGGCGGGCTGACGCCTGAGCCGCCGCCATACCAGCCGTGGTCAGCGGTTTGACGGTGACCGTGACCCCATAAGGAAGTTCAATATCGAACGGTTCACAGGGTTGTTTTACGGAGATCATACGTAGTCACTCCCATCCAGATCGTTTGTGAGGGTGACATCCAGCATGCGTCCCGCAGCTTCATTGCGTGCGCCCTGAAAATCGAAACTGGCCTGAACCCCACCCGGACCATCAACGGCCAGCTTGGGCTTCGGCAGATAGACCTCGTGGGCAGCAAACATGACGCTGGCATTGCCAACCGTGTAGCCGAAGGTCAGGTCCACCGGCGTACCATTTGCAGCCAGATCAATCAGGGTCGTGTCTGAAAACCGCACATCGATGCGGCCTGTCAAAGCCGCCACTGTGGGGTCGGCCCCATCGATCTTGCCGTCAGAACGGATGGTTTCGATTTTCTCGAGGTTGTTCGAGTAATTGAGCGACCCACCGGTCAAATTGCCGACCGGATTACCACCCCGGGTGATGGCGCCCTGAAACTGGCTGATCCGTGTGAAAGCCAGAGATGTCGGCGTTCCGCCTTGGGACGTATCGTTGCGAACTTCGCCTTGGGCGATGACCCCAAGCGTTGCCGCCGCCGCGCCCGATCTCTGAAACTCCAGTGCGATGGATCCCAGCACAACGCCAGTATGTTGGAAGAAAGCCGGAACCTGAGGCATGCCGACCTCGACCGTGTAACTTGGCAAAGCGTCATTACCCGAAGCAAACACATGGTCAAACGTACCATCGCCGTTATCCGTAGTGGCCGGGTCACCAAACAAGCCGGTGAGCCAAATCCCGAGATAGCGCGGATCCATCGGCACTACTACTTCACCTTCGTCATTGATTACGTCTTGTAAGGGGGCCAGCGGATCGCGGCCTTGTCCCAAAACAGGGTCATCAATGAGGCCCTGTTCGGAACCCAGAGTGCAGCGATTAAAAGGCATGCGGATATAGTCGCCACTGGCCGCTTGCCCATAAGCGGTTTCCCGCTTGAGCAGCAGCGTGGCGCTCGAACCATAGGCTCGGGCCATAGGTATTCTCCTAGATAGTAAAAAGATCAGCCAAGCGCGGTGTCGGCTTCAAACTCAACGGCGACGATCAATGTGCCAGCCTTAATGGCCGGACCTCCAACCACCGCTTCAGTATCGATTTCTGGTCGGCTGTACGTCATGCCGAAGACAAAATCACCCAGTGTTGGATCGGCATCAAGAACGGTGCCGATTTGCTGCAGCAGGGTGTCGAAGGCTGCGTCGCGGGATGCGGCATCACCATTCTCGACGTAGATCTCAATCTCTGCATCCTGGCGACAATAAATTCCGCCAAAGCCACCTAAAGGCTGTTCCGGCTCATCGGCGATGCCATCGCGAAGGATGACTAGTCCAGCAGACGGGATTTTCTCCGGCACAGCTGAATTACGCTCGACAGTGACATCTGAAATGGCCTTTAGAGCCGACTGCAGAGCCATTAAAATCTGCTCGGTTTTACTCGACACCTTGAATTGTTCCCCAAATGTGGTACATTATGGACATAAGGAGTTGAACCATGCCCAAAACAGAAATGATCCGCGCCCGTGTCGAACCAGACCTCAAACATGAGGCCGAAGAGGTTTTTGCGGCCCTTGGCCTATCAGCCACCGAGGCAATTACATTGTTCTACAAGCAGGTTAGCCTTCATCATGGTCTTCCCTTTGAGGTCAAAATACCCAATGCGGAGACTCTTGAAGCAATGCGCCAAGCCAGCAACAAAGATGGCCTTACCAAGTACGGCAGTGTCAAAGACCTGATGGCCGACATTGACGATGCGTGAGCTTCTGGTCACTTCGCAATTCAAGAAGGACCTCAAAAAAGCGAAGAAACGCCGAAAAGACCTCAGCAAACTCGAAAACATTCTCGACAAACTCACCTCAAGCGAAGCGCTTGAGCCCAAAAACAGGCCCCATCGTCTTGCTGGCGATTGGAAGCCATGCTGGGAATGTCACATTGAGCCAGATTGGCTTTTGATCTGGGACGAAGACGAAACTTCGGTCACCTTGATCCGCACCGGCACACATTCCGACCTGTTTGATTAACTTGGCCCTTTCATATGGCGGTCAATGAGGTGCGGTGTTCGGCGAGACCAGGTTTCCGCTGCGCGGCGCACATCCAGGCGCTTGGGCATTTTCACCTGTGGTACCAACACAAACATCACCACCGTGGTGATCCCTGATTTGATGCGACCTGTTTTGGTGAACGAACCACCCTTGGCACGACGCCCAACGCGACCCGTCTTGCCGCTCACACGAACGCCATCGACGACCAACAAGGAAGCCTGTCCTCGTCGATACACAAACCTCAGTGGCCCAAACCGATGCTCAGGAAAATTGGATGGTGTTATCCGTTTTCCCCCAACACCTCGCTTCGGAGCCGCAGCCGTTGGAATGGCCAACCAAAAGCCAGACTTGCTTTTGATGACCGTTCCTCGATCAAAGGTTCGGACAATCTGCGGTGCTTTTGACCAGACAAGGTTCGCTGCATCGTAGCCCTTATTTGGATATGCCCGGCTTCGCCAGGTGCGGGCCAAGCGTGTTCCTAGTCCAGCAGAAATCACCTGACGCCGAAGACTGCCCTTGAGCCCGTCACCAGCATCTTTGACCCCACCAGTAACCGCTTTCTCAATTTGGCGTAATTCAGCTTTAAGATCGGCTTTCATGGAATCGACAATGGAGGCCGCAAGCTTCATGCAGGCCTCACATCCAGTGTCCAAACCGATCGATCAGGGTCTTTGCGTTCAGGTTCCCCCTGCACGACATAGCTTCTTTCATTGAAAGTCACTCGGTCGCCAGGCCTTGGCTCAGGCACTTCAGAAACCCTGACATCAAACAGAGTTGTCTCTGAATGAACCCGGGTTTCACCAAAACCAATAATTTCATCTGGCCGTCGAGCGATGAGACGTACAGGCACGGCATCCTCACCGGACGGAATGTAGAGACCGTCAGATGCGATATTCGGATCGCCAAACAGCACATCCATCGCCATGCCCACAGCAGTCATCAGAAACTGCCGTTCAAGCGAACACGCCCAATGGTCTCACTGGCCGTGCCACCAACGGCTTCAACGGCCACACCAATAAGGGTGTTGCTTGTCGCCGTTTTGGTCACGACCTTATTGGTGTCATCCCAATAAACCTTGTCACCAGCACTCCAGGCTTGAGACGCAGCTTTGGTCAAATCAAAGACGCCAACAAGGCTTGCCTCGACCTCTTCGCCAGCAACCGCACTAATGTTTGAAACACCGAAAATACCGCCAAGCAGGAAGCCCCCGCCGGAAGCGACATCGTAGGGAACTGCAAGCGTGAGGGTATGGCCGGGTTGAATGTAGTTTTTCATGGAAGGTTTCCTTTTCCAAAAGACGAAGGGCGACCTATTGGCCGCCCGTCTCGTCAGAAATGATTATGAAAAGCCCGTGTTACGCGCCGGGGTTCTTGAACAGTCCACGCCAATCAATGGCTTTGGCCCCAAAATCCAATCGGCACTTGATCTCAACGCCATCCACATCGAAGCCGTTTCGGGTTTCGATATAGGCTCCTTGTTGGCCCTCCAGATAGGCATATTCGATGGTGTCGATCTGGTTCGGGTTGGCTGCCAAGTACCAAGCCGTTTCGCTCACCGCATCCAGACGCGGTTCAGAAATCGGCGACAGCGTGCGAATGGACTGGGGCACCACATTGGCCGTGTCGGCGGGTACAATGTTCTGTGCCACCATCTGCTCGGCCTTCAATTCCAAAGCGGCAGGAACGATCAGGAAAGACGGACGGATGTTCAAAACCGTCTTCTTATCCAGACCAGTTTGTTTGGCCATGGAGGCACGAGCCGCACCAACGGCATCCACCGACAGCGCAGCGCCGGTCCCGGCAAGGTTCTTATGGTCACCATGGAAGAGCGCTTTGTTATCGGCCATCGCCGGATTGGAGGTAATGATGCCCCAAACAACATCGCTTTCAAGCTGAGCGATGGAGTTGCCGTACATGGCGGGGATCCGGGTAAAGGCGTCCAGATCGTCGTTGATCAAAACCTGACGGGTAATGGCAACCACCCGGCCATAGGTTTCGATACGGTAGCTTTCCTTGGACTCGCCAAGCGTTCCCCGTTTGAATTCGCCACTTTCGTTGACCTTCAAGAGCTGAGGCGCTTCGCCCAACTGGACCCGGTGCATGGCCTTGAAATCCGTGGCCAGAACCTGTCGACAGAAATGCGTGAAGGTCCGGGGATAGGCATCGTAAGCCTGACGAAGCGTCTTGTTGGTGACAGCGGCCAGGATCTCCGGGAAATCCGACGTGGAATGGAGTGCGCGGGTCGCAACTTCGTCTCGGGACAGACCACGGGTGTTCTCGCCCGCATTGGCAAGGCTTTCCCGAGCCAATTCCATCAGGGTCATACCTCGATATTCACGGGCCGCATCTTCCAACGGGAACAGGGTCGGGCTGTAGCGATGCAACAACGCATTGGTCACTGCCTGACGACGGGTGACACGTTCATCTTGACCGCCAAGGGGAACGGAAACCTGCGAGAAGGTTCGGGTTTCTTCGGATTTGGTGGCAACCTGATCAAGAATGACCTTACGTGCCTCCTCAAGCGAGACGCCGCGTTTTACCAGATCGTCGGCAAAGCTGCGTTCCAGATCAAGTTTGCCTGCCAGATCAAAGATGGTCGAAACACGTTCCCGCTCAAGATCACGGGCTTTGGTGACCAATGCATCCGCGTCGGGTTTCTGGACATCAGGCGTCTTGTTTCGTTGCTCAATGGATCGCTTTTCCTGCGATTCCTGAACCTTGAGAGCTTCCTCTGCGCTCACGGTATCTTCGGTCATATCGGTTTCCTCGGTGGTGGAGATATCGTCGTCATGCATGGTGGAATTCCTTTTGCTGCAATCATCAGTGTCGCCACGTTGCACGACGCACTCATGTGTTTGGGTGGTGTGGTTGGACCGGAAACCTGCGGCAGGGTCAGCGCCAACAGGCACGGCAGAGATTTCAAAAGGCGTCCAATCAACAGCTCGCCAGACTTCCCTGCCCGCTTCTGATTTGCTCACCTCATAGCGATGAACCTGATAACCAATGGAAACGGCCCGGATGTGACCGGCGACGATGTCGCGCCAGATCGGCTCGACCTCGTCGCGCTCAGAGAAGCGGATTGTCGCAATGCCCTGACCGTTCTCAAGACGAGCGCTATCTGGGACAACCGAGCCGATGACAGCATTCAGCTCCCCGGTTTCATGCACCTTCAAAAACGGAGCACCTCCGTTCAGCCGTTCCAGACGAACGTGATCCGCATCCAGGCTCAGGTCCTCGTCGTATGGGTCGCCCAGAAAGGGTTGGCGACGAACCCGAGCGCCGGTAGACCAAACAACATCAATGGTTCGAGCCTCCTGATCCGCTGAATTCGGCGCAAGCTCCGCCGCCCGGCGCATGGCCGGGAGTTCAATGGTCTTATCCATCTGATCCTCGATTTCAGTCTGTGGGGTCGGTCGCAGCAAAGGCGTCTGTGGTCTGCGCACTGCCGGTTTTGGTGACCCGTCTTGGGTCTGAGTCCAAAACGATCCCGGCTGCATCCAGTTTTGTGTTCATACTGGCGATCTCCGCCAGAACGGCATCAGGATTTCGGCCTTGCCGTGCGATGGCTTCCGCCAATGTCATGGTGCCGGATCGAATAGAGAGCAGGTCCGCCATGGCATCTTTCATGGGATCGACCGCTTCAAATTTCGGTGGCGACCACTCAACCGGCACCACTGGCTCAGGAATGTGGCCAGCCACCCATGCCGCCTCGGTAAACCAGTTCCAGACTGGCTGGCAAAGCATGGGAATGAACAACTGCCATTGAACAGCATCAATCATGCGCCTGAACTCGACGAGACCGGCACGGATTGACGAATAGTTCACCTGGCTCAAGTCACCGGTGAGCAATTCATAAGGAACCCGAAAACCCGCCGATATGGTGTGGAGGCTTGCGCGTTTATATTCGCCGTAGCCACCCGTTGCAGCTGGCTGGTTAAACTTGATGTCCTTGCCGCCACGGGCATATGCAATCAGTCCCGGCTCAAACTGCTCCACCCGCTTGCCATCGGCATCGGTGACCGCCGGAGCGACGCCTTGTTGGGATTCATCATCACCAAAGACAATCGCCGTAACACAGGCTTCCGTTTTCTTGCGAACAATCTCGGCGACCTCATAGTCGTCAAGGTCACGCAAAGACCGAATGACCGGCGCACCCCACGGAACACCGCGAACCTGCACACGTTGCTTTTCATAGACATGCACAATATCGGTGGCGGCAACTGCCTTACTTTGGAAGCCCCCTTGAATGGCACCATAGGCGTCACCCGGGTGGCTTTCATAAATCCAATAGGCCTTTCTCTGTCCTATGCCGTTGAACTGCACACCCTGAACAAGGCGATCCTTCCCGGCAGTTTCTCCGTTGCGTGTCGCATCCAGGAAATCTGCTTCAAGGGTTTGGAGCTGCATCGGAACGTTAAGACCATCTGAGGCCTTCCGCATACGGCGGCGAACCAACACCTCCCCGGCCTCGACCATCTCACGACAAATCAAGGTCTGCAGGCCGTAGAAATCCAATTGACCATCGGCATCACATTGACGAGACCATTGATCCCAGAGTTTGTTGACAGCCTTGTCGAGCGTCTCACTACCCGAAACCGCTCGGGGCATGATGCCTGCGCCGATGATATTGTTAACCAAAACGGACACGGCCTTGGCCGCATGGGGATTGTTGCGAACAAGGTCCCGCATGCGATCGCGCAACAAGGCACTGGCCATGCCGACTTCCGTGTCGGCAGAGGTCCCTGCTGTTCGCCATCCATCCGTTCTGCGCCCTTTGGACGCACCATCATAACCACGCGCGAGCCCTTCAAACGCCTGACGGGCCAAGGCCCTCTTTGTGGCAGTGACGGGTGCAAATACCGCGACGGCTTTATCCAACCAGCTAACGGTCATCAGGAATTGCCTCGACGAAATCCCGCAAACCCGGCAATCGGTAGAGGCTTCTTGCTTCCGGCAATTTCCCGCTCAATGGTTCGGATCCGGCTGATCAAATCTTCCGCTGAACCGTATTCAACGGATTTGCCTTCATAACTGACACGCAACGTCCCGCTGGCATAGGCGCGTTTCAGCGCCGCCAGTTCTGTATCTGACCAAGACGTCATCGAAAGTTTCCTTAAAACCAATTGTCCCGCCGACCTAACCAATCCGAACGGCGTTTTTCCATTGGCGGATGGGATGGTCGGTTGATCATGCCCGCTGCTTCGGCATCTCCAGTCGGAACACCAAGCTGATCCTCCAGGTCCGACCACTTTTCATCAGACCATCGATCTGCTCCCGCAATCCAAGCGGCTGCCCTGGCGTACACCCGGCAGTCCAGAGCTTCGTTACGCTCGCGCAGTTTTTGCCATTCAAGGCGTGTGAAACCGCGCTTGTTCTTCACGGTCACAAGCTGCTCAGCAACCAGCTGTTTGAGCCACTCTGTCTCCACCCATGTCGGCAAATGAACCGTACCGGGTAAATACTCGGCTCCCTCGGCTCTTTCCTCATCCGTCGGACGAGCTGCCCGAAGAAATCTGTAGGTCTCGGATTTAAAGGTTGAGACAGAAACCGTCCAAAGCCGAGCCCCGCGTTTAAGCTTCTTGCCGCCATCGGTCGCATCAACGAACGTGGGACCAGAAACCGGACTGGATCGATTGAACCCTTCAACGCCCTTGATGGGGGCAACCTGACCAAAACCGACCCGTCGAGCCCAGGCATAAACAGCCGACGCTTCATAGCCGGTATCGACCGCCAGTTTGGCGATACGAAGATATGCCCCACTTGCATGGGGCCAGGATTGATCCAAAAGAGCTTCAAGTTTCAGCCAGGGGTCTGGATCATGTGGACCACCATCAATGATGATGTGATCCACCAACCAGCTTTCCATGCCTCTACCCCAGGCCCAGACATCCACTTCGATGCGGTCTTTCTGAATATCGGCTCCCGCCGTCAAAAACAGACCGCCCTCTGGGACCGTTCCCGGCGACCATTGCTGGCGCTGATCGTACAAACGCTCCCAGTCCGGGGCTTCACCGGTCTCGACCCAAGTCTCACCCAGTGAGGTGTTCACGAAGGTCTTCATACCTTCGGCCCCTTGGCCTTTGGCAGACAGAAATGCCCGCACCATGTTTTCCAATCGAACCCATGGCGAATAAATTTCGTTCAGATGGAAACCCGCGATCCCGGCAAAAGGGTTTTCTGCTCGCCATTCGCCATGACGGATTACAGACCACCGCTGAGCATCAGACCAAATGGAGCAACAATCCTCACAAACGTAGTGAGCCGTTTCCGGCAGATGGACACCACCAGCGTCCTTTTCCCAATGGACCTGTTCCCATCGCAAAACCTGATGGGTTCCACAGTCCGGACAGGGAACCCAAAACCTGCGTTTGTCGCTCTCTTCCCAAGCCGCATCAATCCGGCTCACGCCCTTGATCGTCGGCGTTGAGACCAGAACTATCTTGCGGTTCCAGAACGTCACTGTCCGCTTGCGAGCCAGATTAACCGGATCACCTTCCGCACCGGCACTGGGCGGATAGCGATCGACTTCATCGCACAGCAAGATCCGGATCGGACGCATGGCCAGACCCGATGGTGCGTTAGCACCAACGATCGTCAGATGACCACCCGTAAACTTCTTGTGCAGGATCTTATTCGATCCATCCCGAGACTTTGGATCCGACAGCTTCCCGTGGAGGCACGGCGTATCCCGCGCCATAGGAGCAAAGCGGTCCTTCGACCAGGTCTCGGCGTCGCGTTCCGTCGGCATCACCACCATGATGGGTGATGGGTCTTGATCGACGTGATAACCAACCGTGTTCAGGATGCATTCCGTCTTGCCGACCTGGGCCGAAGTCTTCACTACGACGGTTTCCACCGAGGCATCGGAAATGGCGTTCATGATGCCCCGTTGATATTCAGCGCGTTCCGTTGCCCATTGCCCGGGCTCGGAGCTCGCTTCAGAGCTCAACCGTCTATTCTTGTCCGCCCACTGGCTTACGGTTAGATCTGGGGGCGGAGCTGCCGCTTCCAGCGTCTGTCTCGCCACCTTTTGCAGTGCTGTCGTCCCCATCAATGTGAGGGACGATTTCAACGTCAGTTTCTGCGATTTCCGTGAGCACTTCGTGGATCGCCTTTTTGATGACGTCCCTTGCTTGGTTGAGGCTTGTCGTTTCATGAACCACCGGTGCGATTTTGTCAGGCAGCACCAGCAGCCGTGCCCGCATCAGCGCCACGATTTCCGTCCAGGCCACTTTCACATCAGGAGCAGAGAGCAAATCCCCTCGCATCTGCGAGGCTTCCATCTCTGCCAGATCGGCCTTGGCCTTCACCAACCGGGCTCGTTCCGTTCCATAATCGGCGTTCCCCGCCTCTCCCTTCAGATTGAGATCGCGCAGATGGCGGATATAGCCGCGTACAGAGCCAATAAGCTCGTAACGACCTCTTGCCGCCTTCGGAATGACACCGGCCTTCGATAATTGCTGGACCCGCCGCTCGGAGATATCGAGCAGGCTCGAGATCACGGAAATGGGCTGAGTGTTATCCGACATGGCCGCCAAAAAGTGATTAATTACAGTCTATTAGACTTGATGATCCTTCGATTAAGAGCGCTACTGAATTCAGCCAAACGCTTGAAACGAAAGGAAAAACCATGACCAACATCGCCATCATGATGAACGACGGCAGCACCGAATTGCCCCGCCCCTGGAACCGGGCCTCAAGTCAGGACGAACTCATTGAAATGGTCGCTTATTTCATCGGCTACCACACTGGCAAAACCGAATGCCAAGCGACCGACATGATCGACACCAGCCGAATTGACCTCGATGCGCCGATCACCCGGGTCAACCTTCCGGGTGGCAAGATCGTCCGCTTTTACGCCTTCAAAGAAAACTACTGAGTAGAGAGCCCGCCGATGAACAAGGACATAAAACTGGCCCTATCAGCCATCGCCTCAAATCACCTTCAGATCGAGACACTGGAAACCCGAAACAGTGACAACCTTGATTTTCACGACGTCGCCGTCTGGTCCATCAAAGCAGCCCTCGTCGAAGCCTTTGAACTCGGACAACAGAATTCCAACAAAGGATAAACCCATGGAAATCAGAAATCTCAAAGTCAGCCAACTGGCCCGTGCGATCGAAACCATCACCGGGACGCCAACCACTGCCAAATCCTTCAATTACAAATCGAAGGCCGTTGATCGGGTCATGGAGTTGATGAACGACCACAAGCTAACCCACGAACAAATCCTTCAGGCCGCTGGTTTGACCAGGATCGAAACGCCAAAGGCCACCGTTACCAATAAGGTCAAAACGGCCAAACCCAAGCGGATCACCAAACAGTCTATCCTGATTGATATGCTTCAAATCGGCTCGGGCGCTTCCATCGAAGAATTGACGAAAGTCACCGGCTGGCAGCCCCACACCGTGCGCGGGGCGATCAGCAATGTGCTGCGCAAAAAACTCGGCCTCAACGTAGTCAACGAGCAGTCGTTCAGCGGTAAGCAGGTCTATCGGATTTACGATGAGGCATAAGTCAGCCCCAGACCTTCAGCACCCGAATTTCTTCGAAGATCCGGCGCAGGGTATAGCTGCGCAAAATCGAAATGCCTGTGAAGATCGCACCGATCACCAGATTGTCCGATAGGGAGACTTCCAGACCAAACAGGGGAAACACTGCAATTTGCGCCGTGACCGCCACGCCGTAACCGACAGCGACATTGGTCAGTGATTCCAAAAAGGACATACGCCTGGACTGTCTCACGTTTCCGACCTCTTGTTATTAATCTCTTCAAACGAACGGTTTTCGCCGTCCAAAATAGCCTTCTGACCGGTGATGTTCTGCCATCGTGTAATAGCGACATCTACATAAGCCGGATTCAATTCCACACCATAACAGACCCGCCCCGTGCTTTCCGCCGCGATCAAGGTCGTTCCCGATCCCATGAAAGGCTCATAAACAGCCTGACCCGGGCTCGAGTTATTTAAAATCGGACGACGCATACATTCGACTGGCTTCTGAGTTCCATGAACCGTTTCAGCGTCCTGGTCGCGGCTGGAAACCTGCCATAGCGTTGTTTGTTTGCGATCCCCGGCCCAGTGACCCTTGCCATTTTTTTTGACCGCGTACCAACAAGGCTCGTGCTGCCAGTGATAATCACCCCGACTCAGAACCAAGCGCTCCTTGGCCCAGATGATCTGGGAGCGAACGTTAAACTGTGCACGTTCCAAACTGTCGGCGACCGTCGTCGCATGCAAAGCTCCATGCCAGACATAGGCGACTTCACCTGGAAACAAGACCCAGGCATCGTACCAGTCGGCACGATCGTCATTGAGCACTTTGCCTGTGCGTTTAGTCGTTGCGGCTCCAGCCTTGTTCCGCCAGTTCGGGTCATACTCGACCCCATAGGGCGGGTCGGTCACCATAAGCAGCGGTTTGACCGAACCAAGCAACCTCTCCACGTCGGTGGCAACGGTTGCATCACCACAGATCAGTCGATGCTTGCCAAGCACCCACAGATCTCCAGGCTGAGCGACCGGTTGTTCCGGGGTATCTGGAATATCATCTTCGCCTTCGAGTTCAGCCCCCATGTCACCAGCGGCTTGCGCCAGCATCTGGGCGAGGTCGTCATCTGAATAGCCCGTGCCAATCAGACCTTCATCGCGGGATTGGATCGCCTGCAGCAAGGCAGCCAGAAGCTCGGGGTCGTTTTCTGCTAAATCGGATAGGCGGTTGTCGCCAACCAGAATAGCTTTTGCATCTTCGTCATCGGCATCCACATAAATGACCGGCACTTTGTCCAGCCCCTCGGCCTCGGCGGCCATGAAGCGGTGGTTGCCAGCAAGAATGTGACCGGTGGAGCGTTGAACGACCAACGCACCATAAAATCCGTTTGCACGGATGCTGGAGCGGATCTCATCAAGGTTCCCCCGACGCGGGTTTTCTGGATGACAAGCCAGATCGCCAACAGCGACCATCTCGACCTTGTTACCAACATTGATGATCTGTGCGCTCAAAGTGACCTCGATAAATGGATGGCAAAGACCGGCGGCATTTCGCTTTGAAACGAAATGACCTCGGATACGGTTTCGTTTTGTCGATCATGTGAGCGACAGCCGCATCGCCAAAGGTTCTGCCGGACAGACCGCGATGGGGGCTCTGCCCCAAGCGAAACGAAATGGCTTTTTTCAGGGCGTCACTAGGAAAATCCCGCGCTGAGCCCGCCCGCATAGGATATCGGCCAGGAAGGACCCGTGACTTCGCTCAAATTCGATGGAATTTCGTTGCTTTGTGGGCATCCCGTCCCGGACGCGCCTCTCGCAAGCTTGGCAAAAAATGTACCCTAAACCGCCGTTTTTGTCCGCGCGAAAAGTGTTCGCCGAACACCTTTCTATGCCCTACTCACCCCTTCGCCGATTGGACCATCTCTATCACTTTGCGGCGCGAACAATTACGCGGCACCCTATGACCGTTAAGCTTCCAGGCAATGACGCAATGGCCAAAAAGATAGCGTTGATGGACTGCCGTGCGCTGCAATCCCACGCGTCCGCAGATCTTCTTCCAGCGCTCGCCTGCCGCCCGAAACCAGCAAATCTTGGCAACGTCCCGTTCGAGCCACTGCAGCCATTGCATCGCCTCATCCATCCTGTCGATGGATCCCGGAGACGGCCAGGGCCTGCGCAGCACCGGGTCATGCCACCCAAAGGATTCATGGATGTTGTGAACAACGTCGGGCCAGGCCGAGAAATAGCCTTGCACCTTTTCCTCCGGAAGCCGCTTCAACACCCCTGCGGCTTCCGCCAACCGCTCCTCCACAAGGGAGGCTGTCCATGGATCATTGCTCATGTGCTTCTTCCTTTCGTTTGCCATAGAGCCTGTCGCCCAATTGGCGAACGAGTTCCTTCTCAGGCCAGGTCAGGCGCTCATCCTCAATGGAAACCGCCAACATGCCCTGATCCTGCCAACCGTCACGCTTGACCTGATCGGCATTGCGGCGCGTGCCGCCATATCCGGGAGGGTGCCATCTCATCGGCTCACCTCTTTCAACACGGCGGCGTAGCCAGCGATATCGACCATGCTGTCGAGATGCTGAGGATCATGAGCCAGTCGCGCCAGTTTCAAATCGATCAGGCACAAGGCCACCTGCGAGGGCGTGATCGGCTGGCCCAGCGTAATTGACCAGCGCTTGGCGATGGCCGCCATGGAGGCAGATGGCTCGCCGTAAGTCTCACGGCGATTACCGACAACAGCGGCCGCCTGTTTGAGCATCATCTCGCCGTTCATTGATCCGACCCTCCACCACGATTGGCCATCGCCCAATCAAGGATTGCCAGTGCATCTGCTTCATTGTCATCGGCAGGGTCAAACCCACGTTTGCGAGCGGCCTCAATCATGGCTTCCTTGTTGGCGTTCCCTTTGCCGGTTGCGTGACGTTTGATCGTGCCGACCGGAACAGCTTCGTAAGGAATGGCGTGGTGTTCACACCAGGCAGTCACATGGGCGAGAAATCCGCCATAGACATGGGCGGCATCGACACCGGCATGACGACGGACCTCCTCAATGAAGACCGTATCCAGACCACCGGCCATTTGTTTGACCTCGGTGAGCCATTGCTTGAACCGCAGGAAGCGCATACCACCGCCTTGCCAGCGATCATTCTTGAACTCGGCAATACCGCTTGTGATGGTCCGATCCGGTAAGCAGACGGCCCATCCGGTTTTGGTGCCGAGATCCAGGGCAAGTATTTTGAGTGGACCGTCACACGGGTCAGGTGGAATTTGGACAGAGGTTGGTGCTGGCATAATTGCCTCCATGTTGATTGAACAATGCTGATGGTAGAAATGGCCGGACAGGATCGACCGCCACGGCGAAGAGGGTTCGCCAAGCGTCAGCGCTGGCGTAGCCCTCTCCCCCTTTAGGGGGAGGTATTCACTTGGATTTCTGATTGGGGTCTGAAAGCCGCTGAAATCCTCACGTTTCGTCAGGAATCCAGAAATCCAGACAGGAATCCGGCTGGATTTCTGAATTGACCCTAACCGACTGTTTTCATTGAATCTTTGAATCCAGAGCATGTCTGGACTCCATGGACTCCAGAAGTCACAGCCGAAAATTTGCCCCCTATTCATGGTCCATCTCCTCATCGTGATAGACCCAATTATGCGGGCTTTCGACCTCCAGAACGGCCCCTGACTGGTGGCACTTGTAATGGGTCGGAAGGAGCTGATGGACGCTTTGGAAAACCTCACCAGTTTCCTCATCCACAACGTCCTCGGCCTCACCCAGCTGCATGCCTTCAACACAGAGATAGCCGTAGCGAGTGCGTGGCAGAGGCGGCAGATCGTGATCTTCCGGATTGCGGAAATATTTGATGTAGCCTTTGGTGGTCAGAACACTGACACGCTCGGCAATGGTGCTCCGGCCACCCAAACCAGCCCGGTTTTCAAACCGCTCGGCAAATTGGGTCGCAGTGTAAACCCGTCCGCCCAGCGCTTCTTCGAAGAGAACCTGAAGAATGACATCGCGTTTACGCAGACGTTCGGCATCGAGCTTCTCACCATATTCCTGACGAATCAGCCTCTCCGACGACGGATCAATTTCGATCCATTGCCCACCGTCCTTATCGACGATCTTTGCCGCCAGGGCTGGGCCGTTGCGCAGTTCCGTGATGAGCTTGCGTTCAGAGCGCGTTTCATCAGGGCGAAACAGGATCATGCCCGAGCTGTAGTAGCCCCGGAGTGACCCAGCGCCAGAGAGTGCCTGGAACGGGTCTTCATCGACTTGCTTCTTAGAGAGCTTGCGGGTGTGATGGACCAGAATGATGCCAGCGTCCGGGTCCACAGCGTCTCGAAGTTTCTCAACGCGATCACGCAAGAAGAACAGCATGGCGTTGTTGTCATTCTCACTGGGTCCCGCTTCACCGCCATCAAAGACGTTTCGGATCGGATCAATGACGATGATGTCCAGCCCATCGGGGAAGTGTTTTCGGATTAAAGCGCCAACCGTCTCAACGCCCGCTTCATTCAAAATGAGCTTGAGCTGCGGTGTGATGACGAGATTGTCATGGGCGTGCCGAATCACTTCAGGCTGCAATGAGATGTCCTGAAGGCGTTCCCGGAGGTAGTGATACTGGATTTCGGCCTGCAGATAGAAAACGCGCAAAGGACGCGGTGGCGTAAAGGACAGAAACCCAATGCCTGAAGCCATGTGAACTAGCCAGCAGAGCAAAAAATCACTTTTACCAACCTTGGGCGCACCGCCGAAAACCAGCAGTCCTGATGGCGTCAGGACACGAGGCGCAATGATGTCGTCCGGCATGGCAGAGCGATCACCCAGCAACTGCTTCAGGCTAAAGGCTTGCGCATTGGACCTAGGGCTTACGATGGATTGACGCGGTGCGTTGGCAATGAAGGCATCAATATCCATGCCGTCATCGACAGCGTCCGCCGCATCCCACTTTTCTGGTTTATCCAGAGGCGGCATAAGAATAGCGACGGAAAGGGCACCACTACCAAGAGCAGCCTCGGCAGCAGATTCCGCGTACTGCCAACCTGCTGCATCCTTGTCGGGCCAGATCAAGACCCGTTTGCCACAAAGCGGTGACCAGTCAGTTTTCTCAACCGGTGCCTTGGCCCCATTCATAGCTGTGGTGGCACAAACGCCCTGGCTGATTAAGGCATCTGCCGCCTTCTCGCCTTCAACCACCACCACATCCATGGCGGATTTCATGGCGGGCTGGTTATAAAGTGGTCGCGGATCCGGAGCCTTCATCTTCCGGCATGAAACGTCCCAGGGCCTAAACTGCTTTCCGCTGGGCGGGTCATAGCGATAGACACAGGCCAACAGAGCGCCCTCGCCATCAACATAGTCCCACTTGGCTGTCACCGGCCCCAACTCGTCCATCGGCACGGCACGCTCCGGCTCAACGGGGACAGTTTCAGATCGCGGCTCGCCCAGCCACTGGCGAACGTCATCCAATAACAAAGGGAAATCCGATTGGGTGTTGCGCCCTGTTGCCGCAGCCCAAAGTGCGAGCACGTCACCGCCCTCACCTGTCGCAAAGTCATGCCACATCCCGGCTTTGGGCCCGGATAGCTCCACACTCAAGCTTTCGCCCTTATTGCCTCGGACATCACCAACCAGGAATTTGCCATGACGAAAAACACCTGCGGGATAGAGGTAGGACAGAAGGCCACGCAAATTGGCATTGAGGCGCACCTTAATCTCTTCAACCGAGAGCCCTGTTTGGCGAGCATCGTCTTGGCGCTGAGGTGCTGCTGAATTGAAGTCGCGCCAATCATTAATGTTTACAACCTCATTGCTCATCCGCCGGTTCTCCAGCACCGATCAGACCAGTCGCAGAATTTGCACTCGAAGAAATCAGCCGATTGCGCGATACGGGGCAGCAACTCACCGGCTTCCGTCGCCTGAATGACGCGCACCGCTTTATCGCTCATGCGCTGGGCGAGTCCGCCATCAAACGCAACCAGCTCATGGTGAAGTTCCGCCGTGTCCTTGTTGATGGCGGTAAACAGTGCCGGGTTTTGAGAAATGCCCGGAACCGAGGCTTCCATATAGGCCTGGTAGGTGGCGATCTGCGCGGCATAAACCGGCTTGGATACCGTGACCCCGCGTTTAGCGGTGTCGTTCCAGGATTTGTTATTAAGTGATTTGCATTCCCAAAGGGCTGGAAAGCCATCCATGACTGGGGCTGCGTTGATTATGCCGTCCACATGACCACGAATACGGCCACCCGCGACACTGAAACCGAATTGCTCTCCACCGGGCTTATTGCCTTTGGTCGTATAGAGCTCGAAGCCAGCCTTGCGCAGCCAATCAATGGCCAGGTCCTCAAAGACGTGACCGGCAGCAAAAATCCGCAGGGTTTGCCCATCGAAATCCCGACCATCGTCCTTCGGGGCCTGGGCGTATTCGAATTGCAAAGCGCGTTCACAGGCAACACCAAGACGGGAGCCGCCGAGGTACTGGCGTGGTGTCTGGCATTGGTTTTCAGCGACCAAAGCCTCATCAATATGAGCGTTCACCTGATCGGCGAATGTTTGGGAGGAATTGTAGTCCAGCATCAAAATGGGACCTCCGTGTCCTCGCCTTTGGCAATCGACAACATGGCGTCCTGAAACCCGCCAACGCAGACTTCAGCGAGGGTGAGAACCTGGGTTTCTGTGAGATCTATCAGGCGGGTCTCCCAACCGATCTCTTCCATCACTTCCGCCAGCATTTTGACGGCATTGCGCAAGGCGGCTTTTTCCTGTTCGGTCAGATCAACCATGCCCAAGCCCTCCTTCGCCAAGCGCGACCAAAAACCCTGGCAGTCCATGGAGCAGAACCACCGCTGAATACGCGGACGCTTCGATGAATGGCGGTCGAACCAGCCAAAACCACGGGTGGGTTGCCGACAGACGGCACAGAGTTCCCCGCGCGGATGCCATAACCTCAAACGGGTGGCAGCGTTTGCTGAAGTCACCATGGGTCATGCCGCCCTCCGGCTATCTTCAGGGGCGTTCAACACCAGATTGGTGATTGCAGCCTTGTTGAACTGAAATGTCAGCAGAGCCGATGCGTGATACCGGGTCAGGCCAAAATCCTGACGGTATTCGGGCGGCAAGAATTGGAGCTGACGAGTTGTGACGGACTGATTGAGCCAGGAACGGGATTTATGGGCGCTTTCATCGGTCTCGTTTTCATTCAGCCAGTCATCGGCTGCGGCCAGACAAATGGTGCGCTCACCCATGGCCAGCAAATGCAATTTGAGGCCCTTGCCACCGCCGACGGCATGCCAGCGGCCTTGATGAAAGAAAACCCCGCTCCATGCGTTGAAGCCATTTGCGACCAGCGCCGCATCATCGCCAAAGAGATCGCACCATTGGAAGCTGGAACGTTTGAGCAGATCCACTTCCGACATGACAAAGTCAGAGATCGGCTGTTGGCCTTCCTTGCCCTCAGATTGGAAGTGGTAGCCACACAACGGGCATTCCATGACGGCCAGCGGTACATTGGCTGCACACTCTGGGCATTCCTTGGTCAAGGCCGGACCGGAGCCCACCTTGCCATCAAGATTTACGTCCTGCTCAAGGCTGCCGTGCAGAAGACTGGAGGTGCCAAAATCGAGCACAATGCAGTCGCTTTTGACCACGCCCGGATGTTCGCTGGGATCAACGGTACGCAGGCCACGCCCGACCATCTGGATCATGGTGGATTTATAAGAAGACGGCCTCAACAGAACGACACAACTGGTCGGCGGATGATCCCAACCTTCGGTCAGCACCGCGACATTGACCAGAACCTGGGTTTCCCCCCGCTCATAGGCTTGGAGGACATTGCGCCGGTCGGCAGCGCCCATGTCGCCATAAACCATGGCGGCCTGGATACCTTGGGTGCAAAAAGCGTCACGCACATTGCGGGCGTGATCGACCGTTGAACAAAAGACAACGGTTTGACGATCACCCGCCTTCTCCCGCCAGTGCTGGATCACAGCATCCGTGATCGGCGCTTTGTTCATAATGGCGTCCACGGCCATCATGTCGAAGTCGTCAACGGTCTTGCGAACCGACTTGAGTGCTTCCTGTGCGCCAACATCAATCACGAAGGTGCGCGGCGGCACCAGATGTCCGGAAGCAACCAATTCTCCAATGAAGACTTGATCGGCAACATTGGAAAAGATCGGACGCAACCCCTTCTTGTCTCCCCGGTTGGGAGTAGCCGTCACACCGAAAATCTTAACGTCCGGGTTTTTGTCCCTGGCCTGATCGATAATGCGACGGTAACTGTCGGCTGCCGCGTGATGGGCTTCGTCAATCACCAGAAGGTCAAGTGCGGGCATGGCAGCAAGGTTGGATTGACGCGCCAAGGTCGGAACCATGGCGAACGTGGTCCGCCCCTGCCAGGATTTGGTCTTGGCATCGACGACCGAGGTGCTAAGGCCCGGGTTGACCCGATTGAACTTTGTCTCGTTTTGGCTTGTCAGCTCATCGCGATGGGCAAGCACACAGGCCTTGGCATCATTGCCTTTCAGCAGCTGACCGGTGACACCGGCCAGCGCGATGGTTTTACCAAATCCGGTGGAGGCAACAGCCAGTGTGTTGCCGTGTTCGCCGAGCGCTTGAACACTGCGCTCGACGAAGGTTTTCTGGCGGGGACGGAGTAACATGACCAGCCCCCCCTACTGAGCCCAAGACGGGCGATTGGGGTTTGAAGCCGGTTGCGCTTCTGTGTTGGCATTGGCCATCGGCTGGGCCGTTGTGGCAGGAGCCGATTGGCTCGGCATCCAGAGACCACCGCCAGACTTAAACGTATCCCAGTCCTTATGGTTGGGAGCCACCGCAAACCGGATATCGTTTTTCGGGTCGCCATTGGCATCTTTGCCGACATCAATCTTGGCCAGGAATTCAATGCCATCCAGATCCGTAAAACCGTTGATACGGCGAGCAGCCTGCGCCTGCGGGGAATTGTCTTTGTCGGAAAGGCCTCGTGACGAGTTCAGGATACCGCGCACAAAAGACCGGCCCATGTTGCCCCACTCAGGCCCCTTGAGGCTGCGGAGCCCAATCAGGCTCCAGACCTTACGCTTGGCAAACGGACCTTCGAGGATAACAAACTCGGCGTTCAGATAGACCGAGCCGGTCGTATCGTTGTGGGTTGCGTATCCACCTGTCCAGCCCTGAGCCGGATCGTCATAACCACCCGGCTTGATGGTCATCCGCACCGGCACAATGGTGCCCTTTGGGATCAGGTCGTAGGATGTTTGGGATTCCGCGTCGTTATAGTCGTTCCATGCACCAGTCATAATTACTGTGCTCCTTTGTCGTCTTCAGGGTTGGGGGTCTCGGCAGGTGGTACTGGGCGACTAAAGGTCAGCCTCTCACCCGCCGGTTTTGCAGGGCCGCTGATCTTTTCCATCAGACGTCCAAGGTGGGGTTCTTCGATTTGATCGAGCCGACCGCTGCGATCCTTTGCGGGAAAGCCAAACGGGTTCAGCGTGTGGCAAACAAAAGCTCTGTAGGGATCCGTGCCATCCGGGCTGACTTCGGCCATGGCGATGACTTCATCGACGATGCCGGGCAGTTCGTTGCCGGTCTTGGAGCCGTCGATTTGGGGAACGAAGGTCTTACGATTGAAATCATCAAGCTTCTCGTCGAGGATTCCGACAAACCAAACGTTCTTGCCACGAGTGTGCTGAAGGTGCGTGAGCCAGGCGATCATTTCCTGGCCGTGGAGCCCATAAGCACCGCGCATGTCCGGCTTGCCGGTGCGCTCAGAAATTGCCTGCGGCTGACCTTTCGCCCATTGGAAACACAGACGTCCCGCAACCGTGATGCTGTCGATAAAGACCGTCTGGTACTTATCCAGCGCTGCCGGATCGCCAAACTGCTCACAAACCGCGTCATAGTGGGCCTGGCTATAGACCTGATCGTCACGCAAGGCCGGGTTTGGACCGCCGATGAAGACCGCGAAATCACGGCATTCAATCCAGGTGCGCGGGCGAATAGTATCTCCTGACCAACCTTCGATCGCCAGATCCCCTGCCTCCAAATCAAAGAACAAGGTGGACTGGGCATCCAACGTCCAAAGCAGTGAGGTTTTGCCGATACCGGATTTGCCGAAGATGCAGCCTTTAATGCCGCGCTGCTCAGACAACCGTTCGTCGGCGGAAATGATGGGAAGCGTCATCACTTGCCCCCCTTCTTCGAAGTCACCGCATCAAGGGCATTGTCTGCCCCCAAGGATCCGTTCTTGCGGGCCATGTCGTAGACCCGACGCAGCGCATCGATTTCTCCGTAAAGCGCAGAGGATTTGGCCTGCAGGGCCAGCTGGGCAAAAGCGATGTCATCAATGGACGCTACCTCAATGGGTTTGATCACCTCTTCCTGGCGATCGCCCAAAGGTGGGATCCGGATGGTATCGGGAATATCCGCGAGATAGCTGTTGTCTTCACGCAGACGTTCGAGTTTGGTCTTGGCGGTCATGATTGCACCTCATCGTTCAGGGAAAGTTGGTAGGAGGCTTTGCCGACACGCACAGTCCTTGCGCCCTCAAACGCCGAGCGGATGTGGCTCGGCCATGCGGCGTATTTGCGTTCGGAAACCTTGATGGTGATGTCGACGTATTCAGCCGGGTCATCGCCCTCGGCCTTCATGCGCTCGACAAGCTGAGACAGCTGGGATTGGTCCCAGGAAACCTTTTTGGGAAGATCGGCAACGACCTGCGCCAGACCTTCATGGAAGCGAACCGTGCCCGTGTCTTTGCCCTGGGCTGCGCGAGCTTCTCTCGCCTGAAGGGAAAAACGGCACTCAAGGGCACTGTCGAACCGATCCTTCATCAGCTTTGTGATGGTGAGGCGTTCGGCAATTTCACCTTGCAATGCGATCAGCTGTTCGACCGGCAGAGAGGCAATGTCCGCCACCTCCATGGCGCTCAGATCATCAATTTGAATGCGGTTGGGGATATTCATAGCGGCCCCCTTACGCATAGAGATCGTTCGGGGTTTCGGTGGTGCTTTTGCAGAGGTTGTCTGCTTCAAAAGCTTCCACGTCTTCGAGCCGGTAGACGACCCGTCCACCGATTTTGAGATAGGCGGGGCCTTCGCCGGTCCACCGCCAGCGCTCAAGCGTGCGCTCGCTGATATTCCAGCGATCGGCCAATTCGATCTGATTGAGATGTTTAATAGCCATGGAGTCCTCCTTGGGGGCTGTTCGAAAACCTGGGAGGAGAATGGCGGTTGTGGGGGGAGGAGCCGGGGAGGCGGAAGGTAGGGCAGAAGGTAGGAATCACCTTATCGATGCCGGAAACGAAAAAAGCCGCCCCAATGGGACGGCTCATAGATGATTTAAAAGACTTTCAACGGGTCAGATATAGGACTCTTCAAGCTCAATTTCGGGCTCGGGTTTACCAGTCCATGTAAAACGATATCGAGCGCTTTTCCGAACATTGCCAACAAGGGCGGGGCGGAAGCAGGCAAGACAATCGCCACCGGCATGACGCACACTTGGATATATCACGCCTGGGGAAGCTTCAGCGAGAAGCCGATCGGCCAATCCTTGAGATGCAACATAGCTGTCGACGCTCAGGCAATCGGAAAATCTATCATCTCCTCGGATATCATGATATTCACCGCCGAAGTCAGCTAGGTAATCATCATAAGTGACGCTTTCATTCAGCCAATCGACTTCGGCAAGTTCTAACGACTTGTGCCAGGCGATCTCAGCTTGTGATGTTTCCAACTCAAATCCCGCGTACCATGCACCCCGATCCGGACCATTAAACCGGCTTCCCAGTGGGTGGGCGTGTGTAAATGCTGCATTGATGATCCGGTAAGACGGAACACTGAATACCAACTCATCAACACCGATTCCGGGAAGCAGATCATTTTCTGCAAGTAGTCGATCATTTGTAGCGTGATCCAGATCGAAGATGCTCTGGAGGTGGTCGTCATCATCGGCAATGCGAACGAGGACACTGTCCCCGTTCTCACTGTATTTCGAAGGAATCATCCGATGAGTATCGAGTTGGCGGATCCTGCTTGTACCGGGAAAGCTCAATGGCCACCCCGCCGAGCATCAAGAAGCTTTCTAACGGTCGCGAAAGCTGGAAGCCCCCCATGGACTAAATAGTCTTTAGGGGTCATCCCGCCAAAGATCCGATTTTTGTTGGGAAGCTGCATCCATTTATCGGCAAGCTCCTCGCTATAGATGATGTTTAAAGCTTTGAAGATACCGACCAGATAGGAGATTCGGCGCAGCTTGTCTTCGTCCAACGTGCGATCTCCACCCTTTTTCAAGGCGTAAAAGGCCCCATTGGAGACCCCACCGAGCAATTGCCTGGCCGCTTCATCGCGGACCTTCCACTGCTCCATGATATTGAAAAATGCCCGGATAGCTCCGGAGCTCAGACGATCACGTTCAGCTCGATCAGATAAATCGATTAACGGGGCAATCTGGTGCCGAGTAGCGGGATAAGCATGAGAGAAAGCCATTTGCACCTCCATTTCTGAATTCAATATAACTCCATTTTCGGAGTACTCCAACATCATTTTTGAAGAATTTATTTTTTCACCTCAAAGCGAGATCCAACAATATCCGTCCTTTTCCTGGATAAACTCCCGCCAATCTGACCTCCCAGAGAAGGCTTTTGCGAGTGTATTCACCGTGGCACCACATTCCGCAGCCTCAAAGACAACCATCTTCTGGCATTTAGGTTCGCCCGATTGCCATGCCTGGTACAGATGACGAATGATGGCCCGTTGTTTCACACCGGTAAAAGAATACATTTTGCCCCGAACATTGACCGAAGCACCGTCCGCATTGACCATGATCGGAGCATCGGAGATCGGGGCTCCAGAAGAAACTCGAGCTACCAAAATGTCTGGATCTATTTCCAGACCAGCTCCGATGACGTCATGAAGATTGATGATCTCATGGCCACGGAAAGTCGCCTCGTTCACACGGCCTGCCGTCAAATTTATGACTACCCGCAAACCTGGAGCTGGTCTCTCCTTCGCAGTATTAGCAAACGCCGACCAGACAGCTGGGACCGCAAGTCGCCGAGCAATCCAGATCGGGATACGCTTGGCACGACCGGGCAAGCGGACATCCCCTACTTCCCAAACCAGACCCGGCACCAATTCTTCCGGATCGTTCTGTGACGAAACACCCAGAGCCTTCAACACAAGCTGAAACAATACGGAATAGTTGACCGAAAAGGATGTGAGCCTGTCGGAAGGCACTGCCACCCATCCGGCAGACGGACTGAAATAGCCGTAGCCACCCTCCTCCGGCGACCAGGTTACAGTGATGGCTTCATCGTCATGGTCAGAAAGCGAAACTGCTGCAAGCTGATGCCCGTCCGGTTGCAAGACACCTGATACCTTCAGCGCTTCTGCCGAACGACTATGAAATCCATCCAAAGCCACACCGGTGATCAACGCATCAGGTGTCTGCAGGATTGACTGCACCAGTTGGACATCTGACCTGGAAAACGGCACCACATTAGTCAACGTCATTCAAGATGCCCCAACGGCGCAGATACCTCTCACCAATCAACTGCTCCTCTTCTGTTTGATCCTTCAAGTTACACCCGTGCGGCATGGTGATCGTCAGCGGCAAAGTGCGTCCACGTTTTGACGAACCCTTAGGATGGAATTTGATGGTCAATTTGGCCTGGGTTGCTACCCAGCCGCCAGCCAGAGGGTCGTTTGCGCCGAACCGGTCTGCCGACATTTTCCAGATGGTCCGATCCGCTTTGCGCAAGCATTCAAGAGTGACGCGCTCGCCATTGTTATCGAACGGCATCAAACGCAAATGCTTCACCTCCACAGACTCAATCCCGTCGTCTGGATCCGTCTGGAACGGATGGGGGGCCAAGAGAACCGATAGGTCATAGTTCCGAAGCGGAACCTTCTCACTCTGAAACTCCACGCCAAGCAGGTCACGCGCCATGTACCGCGCCATTTCTTCGCGGCTTTCGCGGTCATTGGCCACAACCTCAATTACGCCAGTTTCCGGTTCATAGGTCATCGCCGCCTCAAATACAGGCCGACGCGCACGGCGCACTAATTCACCTTCATCATCGAACGCCAAAAAGGCATCGGGAAGCCCCTCCCGGTAGATGACGATCTGCACCAATTCACAGTCTTCACCATCAAAGGTAGGGCGATGACGGCTAAAAACATCGATGTGAATGTTATTGGAGGAAAACCGCTCCCGCAGAGCTGATTTGAATGCCTCAAGAGCCACGGCATCACGGTTCAGATCAAGGTTGGCGGGAGCCATAAAGCCATCCCAACTACGCCCACGCCGACGCTCGTCCGTGAAACGCACCTCTTCGGCAAAGCGAAACAAGGTCGGTGCATTCAGGAACATCCAAAGCGACCGCGCATGACCGTTGACCAGATCATCCAAAACAGTTCGGTCTTCGGCGACACTGTAAAGCGCAGTCTGCCCAGCGTCATCTGCCAAGGCGCTAACACGCTCAGCATCATTGAGGACACGGGCGCGTTCGTCGTCTGTCATGTCATCGACAGCCCGGAGTGTTCCTTTAACCACTTCGGGCTCTGGGCCATCCCAGTTAATCGGGTTCGAAAGTGCAATGCCCGTGTGTTCAAAATATGCCTGCAGCGACGAGGCAGGCGTGTTACGAATGAAGGTCGTCACTGAGGCCATGCTAAATCTCCTTAGCCTTTAATGTTACTGAGCCCGATTCCTAGAGAATCGGCCCCTCTAGAATTACTTCAGGCGATCTTTGACCGCCTTGTTGACAGAGCGGCGACCCAATTTGACCTTGGCAACTGAACGGCCATAGACGTCGCGAGCGACCGTATCAACGGAAACGGTTTCTCCCTCAATCATCGATTTCAATGCCTTGGTCGCAGCAGCACCGCCACGGGTTCCCTTTTCCGGAGCATCCACATTAGCAAGGCGGATAGGGCGTTTACGGCTGGCGGTTTCAAAAGTGTCACCATCAATCACACGGGTTACTCGTTCTTTTCGAGCCATGCTTGTTCCTTTCATTGAACAATCTTGTTTCACAAAATTCTGCCACTACATCAACAAAAGTAATGCTGTAGCGAACCTTGGCGAATCTATGTCGGACAGTGATGCTTGTCAAGGATTAGAAATAACGCTATACCGAACCTACGGTTTTTGGCGAATAATGGGAGGAATAATGCCTACGCCACTCGGAGAGAGGATTCGAGAACAACGCCTGAAAAAAGGGCTGACTCTTGAACAGCTTGCTGGAGCGATTGGATCTGGCAAAAGTTATATGTGGGAGCTTGAAAACAAAGACTCTGCTCGCCCGTCGGCAGAAAAATTGCAAGCCATTGCGCAGGCTTTAGACACCACTATGGAATACCTTCTGGCCTCAGAAAATGTGTCGGAAATCGATGCGTCTGATCAGGAGTTTTTCCGCAAATACAGAGGAATGCCGGACAAGACAAAACAAAAGCTCAAGCGAATGCTGGAGCTCCTAGATGAAGACGAGGATGAATGACCGATACTATCGGAAAATCCCCCGCGAAGGTTGCCAACGATTTATCCAACATGCTCGACATGGTTTTGGGCCAAGAGCGATTCCCAGTGGATGTTGGGGAATTGGCTATGGAGAGATCCAAAAACCACGAAGATCCTATTACCAAGGTTGTCGGCGGTGACTTGGAAGGCTTCGAGGGCATGCTGCGGCACCATAAGAAAAAAGCCGAATGGCACATCATCCACAATACGAATACAGAATATCCAGGCCGTGAACGGTTTACATTGGCTCATGAATTTGGCCACTACCTTCTTCACCGTAAGCCACTATCTGCATCTGACTTTGCGGACAAAGTCATCTCCCCTGAAGCACAGCAAGAATTTTCCTGCACACCATTGGAAAGGAATCTCTGGGGCAAAAGTCATCAAATCCAGGAAGAGGAAGCGGATACTTTCGCTTCTTATCTTTTGATGCCTATGAACGACTATCGCCAACAGGTCGATGGCGAGGAGATTACGATTGACCTGCTCGGCCATATAACTGACAGGTATGGCGTATCTTTGACCGCAGCCATTCGAAAGTGGATCGATTTCACCCATATGCGGGCTGCCATGGTAGTGGCCCGAGACGGCTATGCTCTGTGGGGACGCGCCAGCCAAGCTGCCCTCAAAACGGGGGTCTTCATCAAATCAGGGATGACGATCCCTAACGGGTCCATTGCAGGCCAAGGGCCGGAAGCCCAGTATGGCGAGACTAATAAAGCTATTCAGCTGCCAAACGGCATATGGTGTTTTCCACGCGTCAACGAACCCGTGGAGGAATTGACCGTGTTTTCCAACAGGCTTGGACAGTCAATTTCAATCCTACTGTTCGAAGATACTCCCACTTCCCCATTAGATGACGGCCCACGGGATTGGGATACCTTCGATCAGTTTGAATGGAGGGGATAAATGTCCAATACAGCATTCACTCCTATTCGAAGAGATTTCGTTTTTGATGAGACCTGCCATGTTTGCCCTCGTAAGCTGACATCCAACGTGGCAATAATTTTGCGAGATAATCTTGGACAAGAATTTCCATACGGGCCCATATGCGCAAAAAATGCTCTTGATCCCGAAGGACAACGTTTACTTAGAGAGATTCCTGATTTCACTAAGGCTGCCCCAGGTCCAGAAAATGAACCTGGGACGGGGCGTGGAAGCACCGGCACTAAACATGGCGGAAATAATGATACGAACATAGCTGATAAGCAATTCCGTCGGGCGGTCACCTATCTGCTTCTTCGACAGCGGAAGTTGGCCCATATTCCAGCAGCAGGCTACGGGCGTTTTTCCGCCTACGCTGATATGTTTGAAGAGACTAATTCCTTGCCAGAAGACAGCATTGCTCATCTTCTCAATGTTGTACGAAAGAGCGTCGGAACAAAATTTGGTTTTGACAACCTCCAAGCTGTTTACGGTTATGATTGCTGTATCGAACGAACGCTCTTGTCCTTACCGTCGGAAAAGCAGGACTGGCTGAAAGATATTCAAGCCTCTCTCCACAAGCGTCTATTTCTTACTGAAGCACAGGCGCAAGGAGTAGAGAATTGGTTCAAGTATATTCCAGGTCATCAGCCCCTGAGCCCAAAGGGGTTTAAATGGGCATGGAATCAGAAATAGCAACTTTTACGCAGTTTTTCGCTCCCGCATGATTCCATAGTGATTCCAGTGGGCCATTTCGGCACATATCCTAAGAATCAAAAAAGCCCCTAACTCATTGAGTTAAGGGCTTTATTTTGGTTGCGGGGGCCAGATTTGAACTGACGACCTTCAGGTTATGAGCCTGACGAGCTACCGGGCTGCTCCACCCCGCGTCAATAATGTATACCGGGGCTGGCCCGGTAGCAGATGTCGGCACTTGTTCACACAAGCGCTTTCTTTTTGCGCTGT
>Ga0316207_10000864_pt1 | contig 42293 bp, 40 predicted proteins | sample 6weekpyrite_MG_FD_204943 | JGI IMG/M metagenome (GOLD analysis project Ga0316207, IMG submission 204943) | Microbial mat bacterial communities from mineral coupon in-situ incubated in ocean water Damariscotta River, Maine, United States -... | ecosystem: Environmental > Aquatic > Marine >... | reverse complement strand
ATACCGATGGCAGTATTTCCGGTGGGCCGATGTATACCCTATTAAATGGTTTGAAAATGCCCAGGCTCGCCGCAATGTTTGCCATTTTCACCCTGATAGCCTCCTTTGGTATTGGCAACATGGTACAAGCCAATTCGGTCGTCGATGGTCTGTCACGCGCCATGCCCGGCATCCCTCAGGATAAAACCTTTATTGGTTTTATTATGGCTATCCTGGTGGGGCTGGTTATTATTGGAGGTATTAAACGAATTGCTAAAGTCGCCTCTTTTATTGTACCGTTTATGGCGGTTGCCTATTGTGGGGTCGCCATAATTATTCTTATCGCGAACATTGAACACGTTCCTTCAGCTTTCGGAACAATTATAAACCTTGCCTTAAATCCAGTTGCTGCCGGTGGCGGGGCCATCGGTGCCGCGATGCAATACGGTGTGGCGCGCGGTGTCTTTTCCAATGAAGCCGGACTGGGTTCCGCCCCCATGGCACATGCAACAGCCCGGACCAATGAACCTGCTCGAGAGGGAATGGTGGCTATGCTCGGACCATTTATCGATACTATTATTATATGCTCGATGACAGCACTGGTCATTGTTATCTCCGGTAACTGGGGAGACGCTCGGCCACAGGATGCAACCGGCGCTAACCTGACGGTACTTTCGTTCGGACAGGCACTTGCATTTTTAGGTAGTTGGGGTGAAACGCTTGGCCATAGTATTGTCGGCTTTGGTCTGGCCTTCTTTGCCTATTCAACCATGATAGCCTGGTCTTACTACGGTGATCGCAGCGCAGAATTTTTATTTGGTAAAAAAGCCATACTGCCTTATCGTATTGTTTTCACCGTGCTCGTGGTTGTTGGCGCCAGCGTACCGCTCAAGTTGGTCTGGAATTTTGCCGATATAGCTAATATGCTAATGGCCGTCCCTAATTTAATCAGTTTAATTCTGCTGGCAGGTGTCGTGAAAAAACTGACCGATGACTACTACCAACGCCAAACCAATATTTAACAACTAACAATGCTCAGACAAAGTTTAATCAGTAACGAACAACTTGCTCTACAAGTTAAGCTTGCCCTGGAAGAGGATATTCAGTCGGGCGATGTCACTGCTTCGCTTATCCCGACCGGCAAGCTTGTAAGCGCCGACTTGTTTGCGCGAGAACAGGCTATCTTGTGTGGGCAGGACTGGGTCAATGAAACCTTTAAACAACTTGACCCTGATGTAAAAATTAACTGGCAGGCAAACGATTCAGACAGGATAAATCCCGATCAGATCATTTGTACGTTTAAAGGTTCGGCTCAATCTATTTTAACCGCCGAACGTACTGCGATTAATTTTTTACAAACCTTGTCCGGGACAGCAACGGTAACAAATCGTTATGTCGATGAAATTGCTGAAACCCATGCAAAAGTTCTCGATACCCGCAAAACTATTCCCGGTCTACGCCTTGCTCAGAAATACGCGGTTGCCTGTGGTGGAGGTACCAACCATCGGGTTGGTTTATATGACATGATTTTGATTAAAGAAAACCATATTGAAGCGGCTGGATCAATTGAACAGGCTCTTGAACTAGCTAATGAAAAGATCCGGAACAATTTTATAAGTGATGACTTCCCAATTGAAATTGAAGTGGAAACTTTAAAGGAGTTACATGCAGCATTGAATGCCGGTGCAAAAAGAATCTTACTGGACAATATGAGTAATGATACTCTGATTGAAGCCGTAAAAATTAACAAATCTTTTAGTCAGGATAATAATACCGAAGCAGCGAAACTTGAGGCCTCGGGTAATGTATCGATTGAAAGCATAAAAGATATTGCCTTAACTGGTGTGGATTATATTTCAATCGGGGGGATAACCAAGCACTTGCATGCTATTGATTATTCACTTCGCTTTCGTGACTAGTATTTAAAATAAAAACGCAGATAACAATACTAGCTATTCATTATCAAATCAGGTGAGCTGGCAGTAAAGACACTGAATTCTGTTTTCATCAACCACAGATTACCCAGCCTTAGCCTGATGTCATCTCCGTTAGCACGTTGCAACCTGCACGGAAAACCGGAGACTAACTCAATATCGGAAGGCACAATCACTTTCCAGTTATTATCAAAATCCTGATGTAAAATAATCTTAACATCTTCATATAATTCTTTACTATCGGCTTTAATCACAGCATGCTCAACATACTTTGTTAGCCGGACGATAGCAACTTCAATGAGTTTTTCATTTTGATGGCTTAAGCGACACACGTATCCGACAATCGGCAAACTGGCTTCATGTCTTGATTCAATGTTTCTGCCGCGACGCTGTTTTTTTATTGCCTTTTCATCTTCATGTTGTTCAACCACGGCTACCAGCTGACCGACCTGTATCGGATGGGTAAAATTTGTTGACTCGGTCGTTAATAACATGCCACCGGAACTAAAATTTTCAGTTTTCCAGGAAGATGTTTGCGGACCACCTATCTCTCCCCCTAACTGTGAAGAACTACCCGCCAATTCATCTTCAAACTGGCTATAATTTTTTTTCGGCTTATTCTTATCTTTGTTTCGATTAGAATTCGCATACCAGGTTGCTCGCAATAAGCGTTGGATGTTAGTTAAGCCAAAGTAAACTTTAATCTTTTCATGTTCAAAAACAGCATGACGTTTTTCTTTTCGTTCACGTTTTTGTAATGCCAGTAACATTAACTCGATGAACGGTTGTCTATCAACATCGTTTAGCCTGGCCAATGGTCGGCTTAATTTGCTGTCATCGGTACTATCCAGAAACCGCATCTTTGCCAGTTCTTCATGGTCATGCATTAAACGTTCAAACAAACGTACATAATTTATTCGTATTGCCGGTGTTGGCATTTTGTCATAGCGCTGAAACAAAGGAGGCATAGAGTTACCGATAAAAGTAATTAACCAGCCAGCATTCAATGCTACTTTATTATCCGCTTCAATTTTAATATCGCCCGGATAGGTCTCCAGGTACGCTGTCGACATATTAAAGAAGCGTAGTGGCCAGGATGTTAAGTCCAGAATACCATTGAACTGTATTGATAAGTACAATTGTTCAACGCTACTGGTTCGCGTCTGTCCAGAATCAGATTGTTCCATCCGAACGTAAGAACCAATATTGCCCAGTAAATTATTTTTTTCCTGCACATCGTTATGCAATACCAGCGAGAAGAATACCTGGTTACAATCCTGCCATTCACTATGTGGTAATTTTTGGTAGCGCCAGGCTCGAAAACGCTGTTGTATACGAATGAGCTCTAACACCCGAAAGCCACAATTATATAATCGCTCGCGTGCTTTTTTATATTTACCCGGCTTTACCGAAAAGTCCTCTTTAAAAACATGTTTATAACTCATCGCAAGTTGTTCAAGTACATCAATGCAGGCGATCAGTTCTGTGGCACGCTCCCTGGACTCGGGCAGACTACTATGACTTTTATCCAGCTCTCGCACGTATAAAACAAACACGGGATATAACTGGCCAAGTAATTTATCGGCTAATTCAATTCTTATTTCGGATTTTAATACAATGCTATTGTGTGACAACAGCGTTTGTGCCGCCTCTTGAAGCATACGAACCGGCGAACGCCGTAAGTCAGCAATCCGGGCCACATATTCATCAATTTTTGGGCGATTTCGATCAGGGTGTTTATACGGTGTCGGTAAGTTCGCAAACTCGGCAAACACAACATGCTTGTGCTTACCCGGTAGGGTTTCCTGCTGTGCTTTTTTCTTTGAGCCAAATAGCTTCATAATTAATTACAACATTACGAATCGATGATAGTACCAGGATCATTTTATCTCTTTCATTCAAAATATCAATGATTTAGCTTGAAAATGTAAAGTAAATCTTTAATAAGTGTTGATTCTCACCGAAATAAGCTAATCAGGTGTTTTTACCTTACAGCCTTCAAATAGCCTGTATTAGCTGCACCGTCTGTCAAAGCTCAGTTAGGCAAGTTTGTCGTCGGCGACATGGTAAGTCGGATCTTCCATTAAATTCACTTCCACCAGATCACCGGCTTTATCCAGCAACTCTTTACACTCTGGCGTTAAATGACGTAAATGCAGAGTTTTACCCGCCTTAATATAACGTTCGGCGAGATTATCAATGGCTTCAATCGCGGAGTGGTCAGCTACCCGGGAGTTCTGGAACTCGATAATGACTTCCTGTGGATCGTTTTCCGGGTCGAATAATTCCATAAAATTACGCACCGAACCAAAAAATAACGGGCCATTGAGCTCATAAACCCGAATTCCGTACTTATTATCATAACCTTTAATATTTATATGCTTTGCATGCTCCCAGGCAAACACCAGTGCCGAGACAATCACACCGACCACCACGGCTATCGCTAAATCGGTGGCAACCGTAACGCCGGAAACCAAAATAAGCACAAAGGCATCTGCCGGCGGAATTTTGCGGATAATTCGCAGGCTAGACCATTCGAAGGTTCCCAGCACCACCATAAACATCACCCCAACCAGTGCCGCCATCGGAATACCCTCGATTAACTTTGACGCAAATAAGATAAAAATTAACAGAAAGAGTGCAGCCGAAACGCCCGACAAACGTTGCCGACCGCCGGAATTAACATTAATCATACTTTGACCAATCATTGCACAACCGCCCATTCCCCCGAAAAAGCCGGTTACCGTATTGGCAATACCCTGGCCGACACACTCACGATTTCCACGACCACGGGTATTGGTCACATCGTCAATCAAACTAAGTGTAAGCAAAGATTCAATCAAGCCGATCGCAGCCAGAATAACGGCATACGGAAAAATGATAGTAAGTGTTTGCCAACTAAACGGTACAGATGGAATATTAAACTGTGGGAAACCACCTTCGATCGAGGCCAAATCGCCTACAGATTTGGTATCTAACCCCAGCCCCACACTCACTGCCGAAACCACAAGAATAGCCGCCAATGAAGCCGGAAAAGCCCCGGTTAATTTCGGCAAGGTGTAAATAATCGCCATTGTTAAGGCAATTAAACCGATGAAGATCCATAAAACAGAACCCTGCATCAACTCGGTTCCAGCGCCATCGGGTGATGGAACATAAAAACTTTGCAGTTGAGCTAGAAAGATAACAATCGCCAGACCGTTAACAAATCCCAGCATGACCGGGTAAGGCACCATCCGAATATATTTACCCAAACGAAAAACACCTGCCGTGATTTGCAGCACGCCCGTTAAAACAACCGTGGCAAATAAATACTCCTTGCCATGATCGGCCACCAACGCAACCATGACCACGGCCATTGCACCGGTTGCACCCGATATCATCCCAGGGCGTCCACCAAAAATGGCCGCGAGCAAGCCCACCATAAAAGCCGCATACAAGCCAATTAGTGGTTCAACGCCGGCCACAAATGCAAATGCCACCGCTTCGGGAACCAACGCCAACGCCACTGTAAGGCCAGATAAAATTTCATTTTTGAAACATGCGCGGCTAGCGCAACCGAGTTGAAACATACTATTCCTCAATTAAAAATTCTGGCGTGACGGCTGTAACCAATGAGTCTAAAAAGCGCGAATTCTACTAAAAATGCCCCATCAACGCGAATCGTTGGCCACTACTTTATAAAGGATAAAAGTTTTAAAGATATGACAAAGGTAAATCAGGACGGTTTTTTATTCACGCGAATGATAATATCGACCCGTTCCTTATGAGTCCCCGCCGGTAACTCGGGTAAATGATCCAGGGTAACGGCAGATTCCGCAATATCTTCCAGCTTACCACTATCAACGTGGTAAAAGTGGAAGTGAGGGTGGGTATTCGAGTCATAGAAAATCTTGGTAGGATCGACAATCACCTCATTCACCAGGCCTTTTTCGGCAAACAGCCCCAAGGTGTTATACACCGTGGCTTTTGAAACCGACGAAGTCTGCTTATTAACCAGTCCTAATACCTGCTCAGCAGATAAATGCTGCGGCTTGGCAAACAAAATACTAGCAATATCAACACGTTGCTGTGTAGGCGTGATGTTATGTTGCAGTAATTTTGCTCTAATTTGAGATTGATCAGTGTTCATGAAATTCAGTATAGATCAGTGACTTGTATTTAGTCTAGAAATGTAGCCATTTACTCAGGATTAAGCTAGGTTTTTCGATTATTCGACCAGAAGAGGCTTACCAGTTGTGTTACCTTTTAAATAAAGCGGGATCGATTATGGGTTGCCGACCTAAGACCAAATCGGCAGTCAACCTTGCCGAGGCCGGCCCCAGAACCACACCATTTCTAAAATGACCGCTATTAACGTATAAACCATCAATTTTCGAATCAGCATATATATAAGGTATACCATCTGTCGTCCCCGGCCTTAACCCTGCCCAGTGCTTTTCAACTGGGTAACGCGCCAGTGCCGGTACAATATGACTGGCAACAGATTGTAAGTTTTGCTGTGCTACCTGGCTGGTCGATTTGTCGAAACCAGTGTATTCCAGGGTACTACCAACCAGAATACGGCCATCTTTGCGCGGAATTAAGTAGCGATCCTTATTAAGCACTATTTGTGATAGTACCTCAGGCTGAGCCTTATAGAGTAACATTTGCCCCTTAACTGGCTGAATCTCTACAGTAAAATCAGTATCTTGTAGCAAATTAGCGGTCCAGGCACCACCACAGACAATGATATTATCGCTTTCGAGTTTTTCCCCACTGGTTTGGACACCTCGAATACAGTTGTTTCGTATTAGTAGTGACTCCACCTCGAGATTTTCACGGATATCCACACCGCGTTTTAAACAATCCAGTTTTAAAGATTTCATTAAACGTGGATTTCGCACCTGAGCCAGATCCGGGAACCATAACCCTTGTTCGGGCAAAAGCCCCAGATTGGGTGACAATTCAGCAATCTGTTGCTTGTCGAGCAGATGCAGGGTTGTTTGGTACGCCTCGGCCCATCGGCTTGCCGCCTGCTTTTCTTCTGAATCCAGAAATAATAACCCCGATTGCAAGCGTTCAGGGTCAACGCCACTACTATCCCGTAGGCTAGCAATCAAATCCGGGTAAACTAACTGACTCCACTTAGCCAGTTTTTGAACCGGCTCAGCATAACGCCAGGGATAAAGCGGCGACAAAATACCCCCGCCAGCCCAGGAAGACTCCTGACCAACCGCCGATTTATCCAGCACACAAACACGCATTCCAGCCTGGGCAAGCTCGCGAGCAGTCAACAAACCCATTACACCCGCGCCAATAACAATGCTATCCATCAAACTATTACCTAGAACTCATAAAGCCGTTAGCATATCAAAGCTTGATGCAGTTCACAGCTTAAACTCTCCGGTATTCCAGTCTTAACCACTTATCGGGAAAACCGCTTTCTTAGTCGTTTAGCATGTGCGAATAAAGGCTAAATCAACTATAAAGTAGGGTATGAAGAAAGAAACAAACATTACCGGCTTTAGTGCGATAGAACTTCTGATAGGGTTAGTCGTAATTGCTATAGGCCTGGCAGTCAGCATCCCAGCCATGCAAAACTTTACGAATACTAACCGCCAGGCAGATCTCATTAATAAACTGGTCGGCGACTTAAATTATGCCAAGAGTGAGGCGGTAAAAAGAGGGACAACGGTAACAATTTCCCAGCTAAAAGACGCAGATGGCAATGTCACTGGTACCAATGGAAACTGGTTTAGCGGATGGGAGATAAAATCTGGCGCAACCGTTTTAAAAACTGTTCCAGCCATTACTCTGCCAACCTACACCTTAGTTGAGACTGGCAATATTATCAGTATCAGCTTTAGCTCAGGAGGCACAATCTCCGCCAACAGAACATTTAATATGTGCGGTCCCGATATAGGTAATGATACCGATAAACAAATTACAATCAGTGTTACCGGCCGTGTAACTCTTAATGGAAAATATGACTGTACACCACCACCTTCATAAGTTTAATAAAATGCATATAACTCAAACACTTCAATATACTGTAAATTCTCATAGCAATCGCGGCTTTTCTCTGGTCGAAGTTATGGTGGCAATGGTCGTTTTTTCGATTGGCCTGCTAGGTTTAGCTGGTCTGCAATCTTTAGGTATAAGTAATAACCAAACTGCGTATTTACGCAGTATTGCCATGCAACAGGCCTATAACATGTCTGACAGAATGCGCGATAATATTACAGCCGTTAATGCTGGAAACTACAATGCAATAACAACGACCATTCCCAGTTCTTTTACCAACTGCATTACTAATAGCTGTACAACAACACAACTCTCCGTCTTTGATGCCTTTGAATGGAATACTACCAATGCCGAACAACTACCCGAAGGAAGGGGCTCGGTCACCCGAGATGGTGATCAGTTTATTATTTGTGTGATGTGGAATGAATTAAAAGTAGCTGGAGCAACGGAACCTGATTGCACGGGAGACACTGCCTATAACCCAACTACCGAATATAAATTTTACGCATTACGGGTAGAACTTTAAACAATGTTTTATATCACAATGAAAACTAAAAAACTAAATGTCCGGACAAAACAATCGGGTGTCACACTTATTGAACTTATGGTTGCGATGGCAGTGAGTTCAGTCATTATGCTCGGAGTGAGTAACATTTATTTTTCTACCAAGAAATCTTATGTTATTCATGACGAATTCGCACGCTTACAGGAAAATGTGCGCTATGCAATAGAAACCCTGTCCGTCAATATACGAAACGCAGGTTTTTTTGGTTGTTCTTCCGGTCAAGGACTTGGCAATTTTGTAAATGGATTAAATTCGTCAAATGAGTCAGAGTGGAATTTTGAAACAGGCTTAATGGGATATGAAGCAATCGGAACAGATATTGGTGATACAAAAGTACTCACCCCATCAACACCCAGTGCAGATGTTAATGACTGGGTAACGGCTGCCGGTCTAACATCTGATGGAGTGGCAATTTCAACAACACCTAATGCCGCTATTGCAAATATCGCCATAGAAGGTTCTGATATTCTGGTTATACGAACCACGGATGGTGCAGGAATACGCCTGCTTAAAAATAATGGTTCCAATATTATTCGCGTAGAAAATGATGGTAATACGGGTACCTGTCCTGATAGCTCAACAAAATATAATGGGCTTTGCCAGAACGATATCCTTCTTGTTTCAGATTGCTCCAACTCACGTATTTTTCAGATTAGCGGAATGAATACCGTCGCCTCTGCTGCCTGCGATGGACAAAGCAATTGTTTACAAATCAACCATGCGGCATCCAGCACCCCGGGTAATAAACCATCTGATGGTGTGACCTGGAATCCTCCTGGAAATATTTTTACCGAAGATGCTGAAATAATGCGTGTGGTTACTAAAGCTTATTTTGTTGGTGTCAGTAATGGTCAACCCACTTTATTCGTTCGCGAAAATGCCGATGCCCCAGTTCCTTTAGTGCAAGGCATAGAAAACATGCAAATTCTTTATGGTATTGACACAGACGAAGATGGGGTAGCGAATCAATATGTTTCAGCTGACAATGTTACCGATGTCGATGGTGATAGTGACACTGTTTTTGAATCCGTTGTCAGTATTAAATTAAGTCTGTTAGTACGAACCCCGAATGATCTTCCCGGCATTAATCGCACTACCGCTGACTACGCAAATCTTACCTATGATATGGTTAGCCCTGCCTCTCCCATTACTATCGATCCTATTGAGACAGATAGCACATCGACTGACCGTCGCTTACGTAAAGTATATAATCTGACAATAAAAATTCGTAATAAATCATTTAATACAGCGGTACCCGTAACATGAATAATTTACAGTCATTCACAATGCCTAAAAGCCATGGTGCCGTTCTCGTTATGAGCCTGATGATGCTCTTTGTCTTAACCTTAATCGGTGTTAGTTCTATCAATACCACTTCTCTCGAAGAAAAAATGACCGGTAATACACGTAACCGCCAATTAGCTTTTCAGGCTGCCGAAACAGCCGTAAGAGAGGCCGAAAAGAAAATTACTGATGAGGTTAATAATCCAGTTAGTCAATTCGCCTCAGCAAATACCACTGATGGATTTTATGCTTTATCTGAGGGTCCATCATCCACTGAAGCACTTGATAAAGGCTGGTGGCTAACCACTAGTGGCGCCGTAAATAATGACCATATTACCTATACCGGTGAAAGACAGGATGTGTTATCCCCTGCCCGATACACTATCGAATATCTGGGAGAAACTTCGCAAACCGAAGCAACTGAAATAAATATTTATGGTGGCGAAGAAAAAAAAGGTGGCGAAGGTAGTATACACACTTTTCGAATCACAGTTAGAGGAACCGGACTGAATGACAATGCCGTTGTTGTTATTCAATCACATTTTGGGAAGCGTATTTAAAGATTGCTTCTTAAAAACACTATGCTTTAAGCAGGTTATTTAATATGAAAACACAATTTTCACTTAAAACAACATTAATGTCATTCGTTCTATTGCTAACTTGTTTAAAAACTTATGCGGGGCCCGGCACCTTAATCGATAGCCCTTTGTTTGTTAGCGCGGTTGCCAAACCTAATATTATGTTTCTCGCAGATTCATCAGGATCAATGCGCCACATTTTACCTGTTGATGGCAATGGCGCAGCGAATCAATATGACGCTGATACAACATATTATTTTGGTAGTAACAATTGTGGCGGATCATTTATGCCTAACGATACATCCTTTGGTGCATCTAATGCACACTATATGTATCTCAATATTATAAGTAATACGGTTAAAATTTCTATCGCCAACCCTGATGCCGGTAACCCTGTGCTTGGCGGCCCTTTTGTTTATACCCCTGGCAGAGGGCCGGCCGGGACACATATCTGTTTTGATTCAACAAAAAGTTACTACGCCTCATTATATGCCGATACTGACTCCGCTACGGTAGGAAATAGAGCACCTGGCGATGGCTCAACCACTATCTATTCCGGTAATTACCTCAACTGGTATTTTGATTTAGCTTCAGGAACACCTGCATGGACTAATGAAGATTTTAAACCAGGAACGCGTTACAGAATGCAGGTTCTTCAGACAACCTTAAATACACTGGTTGATAGCTTAAATGATGATGTGCGATTAGGTTTGGCCAGCTTTAATGGCAATAATGGTGCTTATATCGATTTTGAAATAGCCGATTTAAATGCTGCTAATAAAACTGCCATCAAAACTAAAATTGACGCTCTTAAACAGGGCAGTGAAACACCGATGGCCGAAGCCTTACATCAACTTGGCCTTTATTTTATGGGTAATAACGGTTCAATAAATCCAGCAAATGCGCCATATAATGGCAAATATGAAGGTGATCTAATTTTACATCCTTCTAATACGCCACCAACCACGGTTGCTCATGATACTGTTTTCCCAACAAATTACGCTCCATCCAATTATCAGTCACCTATTCAATACTGGTGCCAGAGCAATTTTGTGGTGTTTATGTCGGACGGTGTATCAAATGCAGATAACAATATTCCAGATGCCGCCTTTAACCCACTAAAGTTACTACAAGATTATGATGGTGATTGCGATGGTGTTGCTGGCTGTGATTCATCAAACGATCAAAAAACCGCCGATACAAATTACAGTTATGGTACTTTTACCGATCCAGTAACATTACTTGCCGACAATGGCTCTGACTATCTCGATGATGTCGCCCAGGCCCTGTTTGAAATTGATTTACGTCCCGATATCGATGATGCTGATGGCAAGGAGGTTAAAAATAACATTATTACTTATACTATTGCCTTTGCAGATCAACAGGCACTAAATAACAAATTATTAAAAGATGCTGCAAACCAGGCTGGCGGATTACATTTTTCATCTAATGATGCTAATGAGTTAACTCGAGACTTTACTGCCGCGACAACCAATATTCTATCAACCACGTCATCAGCTGCCGCAGTCACTTTTAATACCAGTACACTAGGCAGTGATACAGCTGTTTACCAGGCACTATTTAGTACTTCGTTATGGAGTGGCGAAATACATTCTTTTCCTGTTGATCCTGTTACCGGCGACATAGATACAGGTTGTACAGTTGATTCAGACGCTAACTGCTGGGATGCATCTACCCACCTAAATAATTTAGCTTATAACAGCTCAAGTAAATCTTTTTTAAATAATAGAAAGATTATTACCTACAACCCTGACGCTAATTCGGGTGGAGGGCGCGGCATTGCTTTTAGAAAACCGGCTGATTTTACTTCACTAAATAGTGAAACCGAACTGACTCGCGCCATGCTCGATGATCTATGCACAAATCCTTCTGTCGATACAGCAACGCTGGCAGACTTTGATTGTACTGCTACTGCCAGTGGTACTAAGAAAACGAATGCCGATATTTATATTGGAAATATCGTTGACTATATTCGGGGGAATCGTAAATACGAAGATTTATCGACCTCACCTTCTTTTAGAGTTCGAGATTCAATTTTAGGCGATATTATTAACTCAACTCCGGCATTTGTCGGAGTACCACAACTTCCCTGGCCAAGTGAAGAGCCTGTTTCGCCCGCGCCAGCAACAGATAATCCATTTGGTACAACAGGGGCACGTTACTCTGATTTTATAGCTTCACAGTCTGCACGACCGGGTATTCTATACACTGCTGCAAATGATGGTATGTTACATGCCTTCAGGGCAGAAGATAAAAATGCGACTCCTTTAACCGGTGAACTCGGTGGCGATGAATTGTTTGCTTACCTCCCCGCCTTTGTTTTCTCTACCGGAGGCGATGGTGGTTACCATTACTTGAGTAATACAAACTACCGGCATAAATACTATCTGGATCTTTCACTTACTTTTTCAGATGTATATACCGCCGGTCGGAGCATTACAGATGGTACTGTTGACACCACTTTAGCATGGAGAACAGTTTTAATTGGTGGTTCACGCGGTGGGGATAAAATTGGCTTATTTGCTTTAGATGTTACCAATCCTGAGAACATCACTGAAACTAACTCCGCTAATGTTGTGCTTTGGGAATTTACCAATGTTGCCGGCAAAGGTGATCCGGATCTTGGTCATACATATAGTAAACCAACCATCGCACTTACCAATGTTATTAAAGATGGTACAACAGAATATCGATGGGCTGCTATTTTTGGGAATGGGTACCAAAATGATAGCGGTACCGTTGCCACTGGTTCTGATTGTCACGCTAAGTTATTTATCGTCTTTATTGATGGCGGTTTAGATGGGTCATGGACTAAAGTAAATCCTGCAAACCCAGACCCAACTAAAGATGACTATTTTGAAATTGATACTCCGGCATCTTATGGAAGCACTGCAGCGGGTGACTGTAACGGCTTATCCACCCCTGCACTTGCTGATCTGGATGGTAACGGTACCGTTGACCGTGTCTATGCTGGCGATGTCAAAGGTAATATGTGGGCTTTTGACTTAGGTTGTGTTCCTAACTGTGGTGGTTCATTTGATATTGCGCACAGAAAATCAGGTAAAGATGTTCCTTTATTTAGTGCGACCGATGGTACAAATGCTCAACCTATCATGGTTCGCCCAACCCTGGCTCGAAATACACAGGCATCAGGTGATCCCAATATTCTAGTAATGTTTGGTACCGGCCAATACCATGCCCAGGGTGATACTGATATCTCATCAAGTATAAGAAATACTTTTTATAGTATCTGGGATCAGGGTGATGGTGCGCTAACTGATGATCGAACATATACCTCATCTATCGCTACACCTGCCGAAGCGATTGCCACTGCACAAGAAGATTATGATAATGCTGTCGCAGCATCCGTCGCTGCAGATGCGGCCCTTGCTGCTGACCCGACTAATCCAGACTTAATTGCAGCCGCTACGGCCGCAGATACAGTAGAATCAGATGCGGCGACTGCGTTAGCAGCAGCACAGTCAACTGCTGCAAGCTTAGCATCTGCCGATACCTCCAATTTAGTAGAACAACGTCTGGAAACTGAAACTGTATATGAAGATAATGATCCTAGTAAACCTGTTATCGGGCAATTCAGATTTATACGAACAAATAACCCTGTTGATTACACTTCTAAACGCGGTTGGTATATCGATCTGGATATAGCAAGTTCGCCTAATGATGAAGAACGTGTAGTGGTAAATCCTGTAGTACGCTCCAATGTGTTATTCTTTAATACGCTTATACCCAATGCCGAAACTTGTGGTTTTGGAGGTTCTGGCTGGTTAATGTCCGTTGACTTTCTAACCGGTAGTGCACCAGACGCATCAGTTTTTGATGTAAATGGTAACGATGTTATCGGCCCTGATGACAAAAATGCCGAAGGCAAAGTAGCGGTTGGTCAACAGTTAAATAGTATTCCGGCTAATTCAAGCTTTATTGGTGACTATCAATATACCCAGGGCAGTGACGGTTCGATTAGTAAACGTAAAATTAATATCGAACAAGGGTTGAGAGAAGGCCGATTATCCTGGCGTGAAATTCGAGAAGCTGATTAATACTCAGGCATATCTAACGTAGGAAGGTTACACAAACGATGAAACAACAAAAAGGCCTTAGCTTAATTGAACTGGTTATTGTACTGGCAGTTATTGCAATTTTAGCAACTATAGGCTGGCCAATATATCTTGAGCAAAGCTATATTAATAAAAGAAGTGACGCTGTGATTGCCACCAACTCCGTTGCAGCTGCATTAACACAGTATGCAACTGACAAAGGTAATTTTGTATGGAATGCAAATCCCGGTGCAGTAACCGTAGATAATGCACACAACCTGTATAAACCTAATGTTGATGTTGGAAATGACGCAACTGACCCGCTTAAAAACAGAACTTGCACTGAAGACAGAGGTTACCGATGGTCAACGACCAATACACGATATGAATCTTGTAATGGATATTATGTTATTACGGTGAGCACGGCAGATGCTTCCGGCTTTAAGATTACCACAGTACCAACACCGGGTACCGATTTAGCCGCTAACGATGCGGACTGCACTCAGTTTACGCTCGATAATAATGCGGTGAAAGGTTTTGACGGTAGCTCTGACAGTTCGGTTAAACGTTGCTGGGGTAGCAGCTAATGGTAAGTATAATCACAGGATCTTTTGGAGTCGAGATATGAAATCATTTATCAGCATTATTTTTCTGGCAATTACATGCTTATATTCACAACTTACAATTGCCGATAGTTGTGGGTTAACTAAATCACTTTTCGAGCAGGGTAAGTATGAAAGAGCTTTTAATCATGCTTTAACATACGCAAAATACGGGGATGCCTGTGCGAACTACTATATTGGCGTGATGTATCATACAGGCCAGGGCGTTCGTCAAAATAATACAAAGTCTGTACAATATTTGAATAAAGCCGCCAGAAAAGGGTATTTACCAGCAAAACACTTCCTGGCCAATAGAGGTGGCTAAACAACTAATTATCTATTTCAATTCCTTTGGCAAAGAAAACACCACCGTTTCTTTAACACCCCGGTTATGAATAATATCTTTTGCCGCAACGCCCCACTCCTGTAAGCGCTGTAATACCCGTTCAACTAACACCTCCGGGGCTGAGGCACCTGCCGTTAAACCTATTTTGCTTTTACCGTCCAGCCAGTTTTGCTCAATTTCTTTTTCATTATCAACCAAATAAGCCGGTATATTCAAGCGAGCCGCGACCTCACGTAAACGGTTTGAATTAGAACTGTTAGGTGAGCCAACAACAAATAATACATCACAGGATTCAACTAATTCTTTCACAGCATCCTGTCGGTTCTGGGTGGCATAACAAATATCATCTTTTTTAGGGCCTTGTATTTGCGGGAACTTTTTTCTGAGTGCTTTAATAATCTCAGCTGTATCATCCATTGATAACGTTGTTTGAGTAAAGTAAGCCAACTTATCAGGGTCTTTTATTTGTAGCGTAGCAACATCATCAACAGTTTCAACCAGGTAGATTTCACCGCCATGACGTTTATCAAACTGACCCATGGTACCTTCTACTTCCGGGTGCCCCTGGTGACCGATTAAAATACATTCCTGGCCAGTATCACTAAAGCGTGACACTTCCAAATGCACCTTAGTTACTAATGGGCATGTTGCATCGAAGATCTTAAAATTACGCGCTTTGGCTTCCGCTCGTACCGCTTGCGACACACCATGGGCACTGAAGATTAATGTGGCGTTTTCAGGGACCTCTGCTAAATCTTCTATAAAGACGGCACCTTTATCACGCAAACCGTCTACTACAAATTTGTTATGCACAACTTCGTGTCGAACATAAATAGGCGCACCAAATAATTCAAGCGCTCTTTCAACTATTTCAATAGCGCGATCGACGCCGGCACAAAAGCCCCGGGGGTTTGCAAGCAGAACCTGCATTAATCGTCATTCCCTGTTATTACATCTGCTTCAATCGTGTCACCGTTAGCGATCGTATCGAGTTGCGCCTGACTCGGAGTAATTGTAAGGATTTCGACATCAAAAGTAACTTCAAAGCCGGCACAAGGATGATTAAAGTCAACCGTCACTTCTTTTTCATTGATCGCTTTTATTGTACCGGGAATAGCCTCACCTGATGGCGTCTGAAATTCTATAATGACCCCTTCTTTTAAATCAAAGGAATCATCAAACTCTTCTCGCGGCATGACATGAATATTTTCTTCATCAGGAAAGCCAAAAGCGTCGACTGGTTCTATCGACAAACATTGCTTGTCGCCTTCTTTCAACCCATACAACATCATCTCCAGTCCCTCAATTAAACTGCCATCACCCATGGTAAAGGTAATCGGTTCATTTTTATCGGTGCAATCGGCGATGGTTCCGTCCGGCAAACTTAATGTAAAAAATAGTGTAACTTCGCTACCAGGTCCAATCGTCATTGCACTTAATTCTGTCATCTTAAAAACTCTTTATTAACTTACAATATTACAAATAAATATAATCTTAACTGATACTTTTGTTTGGCTTCTTAAATACATTCGGGAACAAGGTATCAATTATTAATATCACCACACCAACGGTAATAGCCGAGTCAGCGATATTAAATGCTGGCCATGATAATTTATCGCCATCAACCTTAATATAGATCTCGATAAAATCGACGACATAACCAAATCTGACTCTGTCGATTAAGTTACCAACAGCACCACTTAAAATAAGCGAAAATGCAATTGCCTGCATTTTTTCCTCGGGTTTTAATTTTTTAATCCATAAAACTAAAACTACACTGACAATTAAAGAAATTATTGTAAAAAACCAACGTTGCCAACCACCCGCATCACTTAAAAAGCTGAATGCGGCTCCTTCATTATGCATTAAGGTAAAGTTAAAACTCGGCATAACGGCAACAGCTTTATACATTGTTAACTCAGCCGTGGCGATGGCTTTGGTAACCTGATCAGCCAGTACCATAATACCGGCAAATAACATCCATTTACGCAAAATAACGCTCCTCCCCCTTACCATCTACATTACCTATACAACGCCCACAGAGTTCGGGGTGCTTAGGATCACGACCAACCTCTTCACGTAAATGCCAGCATCGTATACATTTTCCGGCATCAGTTTTGGTGACAGCCACCCAAATCTCATCATTGCTTGAAAGTGTTGTATGTACTGAATTGGCGGGAGGGTTTTCAACGATTAATTCCACTACCGCATTCGATGTGATTAGCACAAAACGCAACTCATCCTGTAACCTGCTTAATACATCAAAAATTTCACGTCCACAATAAATCGTGACACTGGATTCCAGCGCTGAACCAATAACGCCATCGGCTCTTAACTGCTCTAATTCTTTATAGACAGCATCACGTACTTCAGAAATTTTCTGCCATTGTTGTAAGGCGATCTCTGCATCAGATTCATTAGAATAGCATTCAGGTAATGCATACCAGGTATTCAGCAAAACAGATTCTGCTCGTTGAGTTTGCTTACCATCCGCATCGACTTTATTCGCAGGCATTGCCTGCCATAAATCTTCTGCGGTAAAACTAAGTATCGGCGCTATCCATAAGGCCAGTGCTTCGACTATATAGTACATTGCAGTCTGTGATGAACGACGTCCAGTACTATTAGCCTGCATGGTGTATTGTCGATCTTTGGTTATATCGAGATAAAAACTACCAAGCTCTATCGCACAAAAATTATGGATCATTTGGTAAATGCTATGGAACTCATAGTTTTCATATGCGGACTGAATTTGTTTCTGCAATCGCGATGTTTTTTCAATTGCCCATTTATCAAGCTCCAGTAACTTATCAGTCGGCACACAATCGTTAGCGGGATCAAAGTCGTTTATATTTGACAGTAAATAACGTGCGGTATTTCTGATCCGACGATAAGCATCAGATGCACGTTTTAAAATTTCATCAGAGACAGCAATTTCAGCCGTATAATCGGTTGAAGCTATCCAGAGTCGAATAATATCTGCACCCAGATTATTGATAACTTTCTGGGGAGCAATCACATTCCCTTTAGACTTGGACATCTTCTGGCCTTTCGCATCCACCGTAAAACCATGGGTTAATGCTGACTTATAGGGGGCAACACCTTGCATAGCAATGGAGGTTAATAGCGAAGACTGGAACCAGCCACGATGTTGATCAGAGCCTTCCAGGTAAAGATCGGCAACAGGGTATTTATCAACACCGACTTGTTGGTTCATCACCGTATAATGGGTTACACCGGAATCAAACCATACATCCAGCGTGTCGGTTACTTTTATATAACTTTCAGCATCATCACCAATCAGTTCTTTTGCATCTAAATCAAACCAGGCATCGATACCTTGTTGTTCAATTTTTTGAGCAACTGTTTCAATCAAAGAACGACTATCCGGATGCAGTTTTGAGGTTTCTTTATGCACGAACAAGGCAATCGGCACTCCCCAGGTACGTTGTCGCGAGATGCACCAGTCTGGACGACCTTCAACCATTTTTTCAATCCGCGCTTCGCCCCAGGATGGCATCCAGTGAATATCTTTTATTGCTGCCAGCGCTTTATCCCTTAAACCATTTTGTTCCATACTGATAAACCACTGCGGGGTCGCCCGAAAAATGATTGGCGTTTTGTGCCGCCAACAATGTGGATAGCTATGATTTAATGCCGCGTCATGAACAAGCCTGGCTTTAGTCTTAAGAATTTCAACGACGGCATTATTTGCTTTAAAAACATGTTGCCCTTCAAACAAAGGCGTTCCTTTAACAAAAGTACCATCCGCACCAACAGGGTTATCCACTTTTAATTTATAGCGTTGACCTACAACGTAATCCTCCTGACCATGTCCAGGTGCAGTATGAACACAACCGGTACCCGCTTCCTGCGTGACATGATCACCTAAAATAACGGGAACTTCACGATCATAAAATGGATGTGCCAGCTTTAAACCTTCCAGATCTTCACCGGAACACTTACCAACAACAGTATAATCAGATACATCATAACGTTGCATAATGTCATCAACCATATCGGAAGCCACAACAATACATTCAGGCACATGTTCATTAATACTTTCAACGACAACAAGGCTGTAATCAAATGTTGGATTAACTGCAACGGCCTGGTTGGCGGGTAAAGTCCAGGGAGTGGTTGTCCAGATAATGACAGAAATCACTTTACCTTTTAATAACTCAGTTTTGATACCGGTACAACGAACTTTTAAAGCTTCATCATCCAGCACTTCAAATCGCACATCGATTGCAGGTGATTTTTTATCTTCATACTCAACCTCTGCTTCAGCCAGTGCCGAACCACAATCAACGCACCAGTGCACGGGTTTAGAACCTTTATGTAAGTGCCCTGCTTCAATAATTTTACCCAGGCTACGAACGATATCGGCTTCAGTTTTAAAGTTCATGGTGAGATAAGGATTATCCCAGTCGCTAATAATACCGAGTCGTTTAAAGCCTTCACGTTGATCATCGACTTGCTTTAAAGCGTATTCACGACAGGCTTTACGAAATTCAGCTGCAGAAATTTTAACGCCAGCCTTGCCTTTTTTCTTTTCGACCATCAGTTCAATAGGCAAACCATGACAATCCCAGCCCGGTGTATAAGGGGCATCGAATCCATTAAGAGTTTTGGACTTAACGATTATATCTTTTAAAACTTTATTAACGGCGTGGCCAAGATGAATACTACCATTTGCATAGGGTGGGCCATCATGCAGGTGAAATTTGGGGCGGTTTTGTTGCTCAGAAAGCTCACGAATTTTTTTGTACAGATCGATTTCGTACCAACGTTTCAGAAACTCGGGTTCACGATTTGCTAAATTTCCCCGCATCGGAAAATCGGTTTTCGGTAAATTTAATGTATCTTTATAATCTGCCACGATATTTTTAAACCTTAACTAGTTTTTATATTATTGAATTTAGTATTCCAACTTAAATGTCTTTAGCGACTAATCCTGTGCAATATTTTTAAAATATTGCTTTGCCTCGATAACATCTTTAGCTATTTGATCTTTTAATGCTGCAAGTGAATCAAAATGTTCTTCATCTCTTAATTTCTCAAGAAAACTCACTTCAAGTTGTTCGCCATAGATCTCTTCGTTAAAATCGAAAAGAAACACTTCCAGTATAACTTTCTTACCCTGTACTGACGGACGCGTTCCAATACTGGCAACGCCTTGTACCGGTTTGCTCTTTAAACCTTCCACAGATACAACATAAATACCGTGCAGTGGCGCAACCTTTCGATGGATATGAATATTCGCTGTCGGAAAGCCAAGTTCACGACCTAACTTCGCACCATGCGCAACCCGCCCAGCCATTTTGTAATGATGCCCCAGCATTTCATAGGCATCTTCAAAACGCCCCGCTTCCAGCGCATGACGAATTCTTGTGCTGCTAATACGGCTGCTGTTTAAATTTAAAGTGTGCATACTGACCACTTCAAATTGATATTGTTTACCAGCTTCAACTAAGTGTTGAAACGTACCTTCGCGATTCTTTCCAAAACAAAAATCATCACCGACCACCAGGTATCGAACACCCAAACCTTTTACCAGTATGCGTTCTATAAATTCCTGATAAGGCATTGTTGCTAATGCCTTATTAAAACGTAAACATAAAACTCTGTTTACCGCATGCTGACGCAAACTATGTACTTTATCTCGCAACCGCATAAGCCGTGCAGGCGCCGTTCCCGGTGCAAAATACTCCAGAGGTTGTGGCTCGAATGTAATCACTGTGCTCGCACAATGATATTCTTTCGCTTTATTCGCCAACTGCATCAATACGTGTTGATGCCCCTTATGGACGCCATCAAAATTACCAATCGTTGCCACACAACCGTGGTGACAAGGCCGTAAATTATGAATCCCCCGGATCAGCTCCATATTTTATGCCTTTAAAACCACAACCAAACCCGCATTATACCAAGCTATTGGCAGAATTTTCAGCGGGACGACGTAAATCTTTTACCCGAATGCCAAGCACGAACAGAACCGCAAAATAACTTGCCCCTCCCATCACGACCAGCATGGTTAACTGGAGAATCTGAGAGAGTAAATCCAGCCGATCCCATTGTCCAATCATTTCAAGTAAAGCAATTAATACGGCTATCATAACCAGACTAGCCATACTGATTTGCACGGTAAATCGTAACCAGCCTTTATTAGGATGGTGAACCTGCTTACGAATTAAACCGCGCCAGAGCAAGTACGCGTTTAGAACTCCCGAACCTGCGGTTGCCATCGCCAGCCCGGCGTGTAAGCCGTCCACCGCCAGCCAGTATAAGCCAAGCACAAAGATGACATTAAGTAGCATGTTTGCCAACATTGCTATCAGTCCTATTTTCATAGGTGTTTTAGTGTCCTGACGAGCAAAATAGCCCGGTGCTAGCACCTTGACGAGCATATGAGCAAGTAGCCCGAATGAATAGGCCTGTAATGCAAAGACCGACATATCAATTGAGTGACTGGAAAATTCTCCATGCTGCAAAAAAGTCGTTAATATTGGCCGTGCAAGCAGAAATAATGCAACGGCAGCTGGCAAACCAATGATAAATACCCAGCGCAGTGAAAAATCGAGCATATTAGAAAAACCGTTTGGATCAGCGCTGGCATGCTTTTCTGATAAGCTGGGTAAAATAACCGTAGCCAATGCGATACCAAAAACACCCAATGGAAATTCCAACATACGATCAGCATAATATAACCAGGTAATACTGCCGGTCACCAAAAAGGAGGCGACGAAGATATCGAACAACAGGTTTATCTGCATAACAGATGAGCCCACTATGCCCGGTAGCATTAACTTCATTACCCGTCGGACGCCACTGTGCTTCCAGCCCCATCGAGGTCGATGCAGGAAGCCAAGCTTATACAAAAAGGGTAGCTGAAAGCCCAACTGTAAAATCCCGGCTAAAAAGACCCCCCATGCTAACGCCTTAATCGGCTCGTCAAAATAAGGTGCCAGCCAGATTGCCGCCGCCATTAGGCACACATTAAGTAATATTGGTGTAAAGGCTGGAACCGCAAATTTTCCAAAGGTATTTAATACCCCTGAGCTTAATGCGGTTAGGGATATAAACAGGATATAGGGAAATGTTATTCGGAACATATCCGTTGTAAGTGCCATTTTATCGGGTTGATCGATATAGCCCCAGGCTATTGCCATCACCACGACAGGCGCAGCTAAGACACAGATCAGCGATAATAATAATAAGATACCGCCAAGTGTCCCCATGGTGTGCTGGATTAAATCCGCAACCGCTGACTGGTCACGCCGTATCTTGTACTCCGTTAAAACCGGTACAAATGCCTGGGAAAAGGCACCTTCACCAAATAACCGACGTAGAAAGTTGGGCAGCTTAAAAGCAATAAAAAAAGCATCGGTTGCTTTACCGGCGCCAAAAATATGCGCGAGTACGATATCCCTCGCCAATCCCGAGATACGGGACAGTATCGTAAAGGTACTAACGACTATTGTTGATTTAAACAGGCTCATTCTTTATATTTAAGTTGTTGATTTATTGAGGTTTATTACTGAAGTTTATCAGACTTGCGTAAGTGATTGCTTATTAACAACTTTTTCAATTGCTATCATACCTTATTATATTAATACTGTGTACAAACCTAATTGGCCATTAAAAATATTGACAATTCATGCCAAAAGCCCCATTATACGCGGCTTTCTTGGTTAGACAGTTTATTTAGGAGAGCCACCTTGGCTAATACATCGCAATCTCGCAAACGTGCCCGTCAGGCTGAAAAACGCCGTCAACACAATGCCGGCTATCGCTCAATGTTTCGTACGTTTATTAAAAATTTAGTCGCGGCTATTGAATCGGGTGACAAATCAAAAGCGCAGGAAACCTATAAAACAGTGGCTTCTGTTATTGATAAAACGGCCAATAAAGGTCTAATCCACAAGAATAAAGCGGCCAACCAGAAAGCCCGTTTAAACGCGCGCATCAAAGCGATGTCTTAACTGTGCAGTTTTAAGAAAACATTCTAAAAAAGCCGGTTTTTATAGCCGGCTTTTTTATGCCTGCTTGTATTTAGAACAATGTCTTTATCAGATCACAGGTTTTATCAAGCTGTGCTGCCTGCAACGAATAAACATCACAATTTTCAGCGATTTTAGAAGCTGCACCCAGACCATCATTTTCATGCGCCAACTGGTTTAATGCATTGGTATAAATATTCATGCACGCCTCAGCTTTCGATAATTTTGTTAACTGCGGCTTACTATTATCAACTGAATATTCAACCAATATAACTTTAGTTAATGGAAAAGATTCAAGATGCACTTCGCAAGGCAGAGTCTCAACGGGCACATGCATGGTGCGTTCCGTGATTAACGTTTTTTCCGGCAGAGGGTAAAGTGGCGGATGTTTTTTTAAACAAACAGCATGCGGATAAGGCGAAACCTGCATGGTATCGAGGTTAATGGGGGCTAGCTCATCACTTAGGTAGTTAAAGCCATTATTCAATAAACCCCAGGTCGTGGTCGATTTACCCGCCCCAGAACGACCTGTTAACAATAATAACTCATTATTTTTTTCTAATGCTGCGCCGTGCATAAAAAACAGCTCGTTACAGAGGTGCTGAATCTCAATAGTTATATCTTTTTCCAGGTTAAATACAAATAAACCTGGATCATGACATACAATTGTTACTTCTTGATTTCTTACAATTTTATATTCTGTATGCTTATTATTAACACTAATATGATAAGAAATATCACACTGTGAGGACTTAAAATTATTCAAGATAAATGCAGAAAAATTTTTTTCGATAATATTATTTAAAAAATTCGAGTCACTATCAATACTAATCGTTTGCTGAAATATCTTAAGTAAATACATGTTAATTATTATTTTTCTGCATAAAAAAAAGCGTGATTCCCTCAGGATACCACGCTTCTTAAAAATAAGAAAAATTACATCTATTAACCGCCGCTACCGCCACCACCTGGAGGAGGAGGAGGAGTCACACTAGAACCTGTTGCGGCCAATGAAGGTACAGCCTTCATTGTCATTACAACTGGGGCAACATAAGCTGCTTTTTTAAGGAAGTCACGACGTGCTTCCCTAGACTTTTCGTTTGATACTTCTTTTTCTTTGCTCATCATAACTCTCCGGAAATTAAAATTCGTTAATTAAATTCAGCGATTTAAACTGCTGTATTGCTTTATCTACGTCAGTTTTTGCAGTTGCTTCATCCACATCAAATGCTTCGATTAACTGGTTTATAATCGCCTCCACACCATTTTGTTTTTCAAGTCGTTGCCAGATAAAACTAGCGACACTATTAAGTTGATGTATTTGACCATTATCTTTATCTAAAATAACAAGCTCGCCATCAATGTTCTGTGTGCTTAAACTAGCTCGAATCGATAAAGTCATCAAAAACTCTTTATTTAATGGTGACATTAAATCAAACTGGTTCCGATTGGTCAATCCAATCTAATAAACCAGCTATTTTATACCAAGATTTATCGATATGAATCAAAGAGATATAATTCGCTCAAAACTTAACCCATTAACCCAAATGGGTTAACCCATTCGATCTTTGTGAAAATATGTCGATTATTCCACATTTAAATTGAGAACTCGGTAATCTAGCTGAAAATACACTTTCACCTGACAGATGTTTATCTCCACAACGTAACCTTTTAAACTACAATTCAAAGCCAATTTTTTAGGAAGTTAAACGCATGCCCTGTTGTTGTCCACATAGCCAGTCAGCCAGCAAATTTTTTTCTTTATTCGCAAAAAGTTACCGTCGTCGATTTAACAAAAAAGGCTTCGAAAAATCCCAGCAACAGCTTGTTTCTGGAATAAATAAAGCCGGTAAGGATGACAAAACCCTTTTAGAAATAGGCTGTGGCGTTGGCTATTTACACCAGATGCTAGTCGAACAAGGCGCAAAGTCTGCGCTTGGTGTTGAATTGTCTGCTAACATGATAATAGAAGCTAAAGACGGGGCCAAACAACGGGGCCTTGATAAGCAACTAAGTTATCTTGAGGGTGATTTTATCGATCTGGCCGAGGACATCAGTAGCATGGATATGGTCATTATGGATAAAGTAATTTGTTGTTACCCCGATGCCGAAAGACTGGTTCAACACTCACTTAAAAAGTGTAAACAAAGTATTGCGGTTAGCTATCCTCGAAAAACCTGGTACACCAGATTGGGCGTTCAAATTTCGGCGACAGTAATGAAATTACTTGGCTCAAGTTTTCGTCCCTATGTCCACGACCCTGAACAAATTGAATTCTGGATACTTCAACAGGGCTTTAATAAAATATTTCAGGATCAAACGACTGTTTGGTTAAGCCAGGTTTATACCCGAAGTCATTTAAAATAATTGAGATCAATATGCGCGGTTTTGTTCCACCCGATCCCCAGACCAATGTATCAAATGTTCAGTTTGCGATCGTCTATGCTCCCAGACGAAAAGCAAACCGGAATCGAATTCCACATAGTTGTGTCGAAATAAAAGACTCGAAAGAACAGGCTATGGAACAATCAAGACCAGAAGCAAAACGATATGCCGCGCAGGTACTGGGTCCCTCTAAATCGTCAGAAGGTCAGCAAATTTTTTATGTGATGCAATGGCTGGAATAAAACGCTAGATAACCTGCAGCCTAGACTGCCAGCATCCTGGATGCCTGACGTATGTCTTCCTGAGCCTCAAGTAAAATGCCCATGCTTGCCTCTGGTCCAAACTGACTTAAGCCTAATTTTTTAAAAGCTGGTAGATCAACTAATGATGGCAAGTGCTCATGCTGGTTAGACTGACCATACCTGCTATGTATATTCGCCACAATAACCAGATCCGTATAATCTGCCATCTTCGATTCATTATAAAACCAGTTTTCAAAATTTTCAGGTACACTGATAAGCTGCTCATCGAAATTCCATTGCTGCAAAACCATAGTGCCGACAGTACTGGATAACTTGCTGACAACTGAATCCACAATTCCGGGGTTATTCTTCAATTCAGGCATGTAACCTAAATAATTAATAATAGGTAATGCGCCAATTTGGCAAGTCAGCCCAGCTAACATAGCTTTCTCAGGTCGCATGCCCTTAACAATAGACCCTAACACATAGGCAATTGCCGCAATTCGCCGACTTCGATTCAATATACTTTCTAGTTGACTACGTAGCTGTGCATTAGGTGCTGAAAATAAATTGTTCACTGCAACGCAGATTACGATATTTTGAATAACATGCAGACCGAGCCGCGCCACCGCATCCATACAGGTCGAAGCAGGACTATATCCCGAAAACATCGATGAATTAGCAATTTTAATGACTCTCGCCGCAATATTAGGATCCATCTCCACCAGCCTGGCGATTTCATTTATTCCTTTATCAGGGTTATTTACCGCATCTCTAATACGTAAAGCAATATCCGGTAAGCTGGGTAACTCGATATGCCCTTTTGCACATTCTGCTAATACTTTTTCCTCTAAAGAGCTTTGTAATTGTAGACTCATAGATAATTTCTAGTTAAATGTTTGCATCCAGACGGGATGTATACTCATTTGCTTTAATGCCTTATTTAATAACGACTTCCCCGGATCACGCTGATGCCATGTCGAAGCGCCCGAAGGATGCGGTAAAGGTATTATATCGGCCTGGTGCCCATAAAACTTCAATTTAAAATTGCTGCCTATAACTGTATTCAGCTTATCAACCGGCATTAACTGGCTGATAGCCAGCTTACCAACCGGGATAATAAGCTCCGGCTTTAATAACTTAACTTCCTGAGACAACCAATGAGAGCATTGATGAATCTCCCGTTTATCCGGCACCCGGTCACCACCTTTAGCAACCCCGTTAATTATCTTTTTCCCGGGGAAGCAGCGACAAATCGCTGTCATATAAACTGATTCACGAAATAAGTTCTCAGAGACCCCAATTGTGCTAAACCATTTAAACAAGGTTTTTCCGGCGGTCCAGGCGAACGGCTGGCGTATATCACGTTCTTTTATTCCGGGAGCCTGACCAATAAGTAATATTTTAGATAAAACCGGTTTTCCAACCACCGGTTGACTTTGCATATTTTCGCAAAGCTGACAATTGAGTATATTATTTTGAAGTTTTTGTAAAACTAACTGCGACATAGAGAAATAACATCAACTTTACTTTTCATATTTTTTGAGCAGTACACCATTGTCACCACAACATGAAGCTGCACATTTTTTTACTTCATGTATCACATCAGCATCACCCTGTAAAAAAGTGCTAATCGGCAAATTATCGGTTGCACAATCACAGCCTTTGTCATCGTATTTATAAACATTGTTAAGGCCGACTTCAATGGCCGCATCCTGTGCCTGCTTCATAATTAATGAGGGTGTCGGTTCAATATGACTAAGCTTATAAGCGGGAAAGAATTTGGTAATATGCCACGGACTATTTTCGCCAAGATTTTCCTTAATCCATTTGGCTATATTGGTTAACATTGACAGACTATCATTTTTAGTTGGAATAATATTGGTTCGAGTTTCCACATGAATACCTAATTCATGTGCTTTCTTAATCGATTGTAGAACTTCATTTACTGAAGACTTGCGACAGATAGCATGATAAAAATCATCATCCAGACTTTTAATGTCTGAACATAAGACATCAATATATGGCGCAACAACTTCCAGCGCTTCATCCGTTACAAAGCTGTTTGATACATATAAAATGTACAACCCTTTTTGTTTGGCAACTTTGGCTACATCAACAATATATTCTAACCATACGGCGGGTTCAGAATAAGTAAATGCAATTCCATCGACTTTAAAACGTAATGCCGCATCAACCAGCTGTTCAGCTGTCACATAAGCCGCCGTAGATTCACCACGCGCAAGTTCATCCAGTGCTTCAACACCCCAGGAAATATCCAGATTATGACAACCGTCACAGCGAAAACTACAGCCATAACTCCCAACTGACAATACTTTGGTTCCGGGACGGAAATGCTTAACTGGTTTGTCTTCTATATTATCAATACCCATTGCCGAAATAATGCCATAGGAAAGATTATAAAGAGTACCCTCCCGATTAACATGCGCCTGGCAAAAACCACGTTGACCGTGGTTTAAACGACAGCGCCACAAACATAAATTACAACGCGTTGTTCCATCGCTTAGCTTTTCCTGTAGCATAGTTTCGACTAACTGATAATGCTCCGGACGCGCTTCAAGACTACTCATATTTTTTTATCCAAATTTCTTTCATAAAATTAAACGGCTTGATGGGTTAAATCCCACTTCGGTGCAACGACTACCTTTAAACACGCCTGTGCCTTTCTTAGTGCCATTTCGACCTGTTCAAAACGGGGTGCTTTTGCAAACACAAAACCCAGGTAACTGTTTCCTTCGGGTAAGGGTATTAATTCATAACCTTCACGTAACTGGATATTAATATCTTCAATAAATTCAATTTTGCTGGCTTCCAGTAAACCTTCAACCCGTTTCAATATACCTTTTTCGGGAACAGGTATCATTAATACGCCGGCAGCAGTATTTGAAAATTGTTTTACAGTAGAATGTCCTGTTGACTGCTTTAAAACAATTTCCTCAAGAGTACAGCCTAGTCCATACTCTAAAATATCGCTGCATAAGCCACCTATTGTTCTCGCGGCCATTTCAATTAAGTAAACACTATTATTGCTTATTCGGCACTCCGCATGCACTGGTCCGGTTTTAATTCCATAGGCAACACTCGCAGCTTGCAGCATCTGGGTAACGTCATCAATAACTGATTGCGATAGTCGGGTTGGCGTTATATAAAGTGTTTCTTCAAAAAAGGGGCCATGCAAAGGATCGGGTTTGTCAAAAATTGTTAACAATTTACATTCACCGTTTTCTACAATACCCTCAACGGCAATTTCATCGCCATGAATATATTCCTCCAGCAGGACTTGTTGCTTTTCCTGCTCATCGAGATCTTCCTGTCTATCCAGCATCGCTTTAACGCGTTTTAACCCTGATATAAGTTGCTGTTCATCGTCAACCCGGATAACCCCGCGACTAGCTGATAACGCAAGCGGCTTAATCACAACTGGAAACTGGAGGTTACTCAAACAATTCGTTTGCCTGGAAGGCCGTCCTAAAATACTGTTTATTTCTACCAGCTGAAATGTCGGAATATTTATCTCGCTAACCTGTAATGCCTGACGTGCAAGATCTTTTCGTCTGGCCAGTCGTGCAGCATTGATATCGTTATGTGGCAGATTGAAATGTTGTGCAACAGCCGAAGCCAGTTCAATAACCGAATCATCGGTTCCAATAACAGCAACAACCTCATTCTGACCGGTTTCCTGGATAACGGTTTGTAGCGCCGACTGTGGTTGATTAAAACGAACATGTACCCCTTGCGCATATTCAGACACAATTGAGTGTTCACCCTCGGAAACAATTATCACCGCTAAATTTAGACGGGCAGCGGCCTGTAGATACCGCATGGTACGATAACTACCATGCGGTGCAATCAGAATAAGATATTGTTTTTGGGGAAAAGTAATTAAAGTGGAAGTAGCAACAGACACTGTCTGTAAAAGTCAGCCGGAAAGGAAATGCCTAAATCAGGCACAACCTCCACCAGCAGATCCACATGCAGAACAACCACCCGAGCCACCAACCGCTTTAAAGACGTTATTAAAAACAAACGAGGCATTTAATCCATCGTTGGTATAGTCAATATCGCAACCACTTAAATAAGAAAGTGCCACGGCATCAACAATCACTTTGTAGCCATCGCCTTCCAGAACCTTGTCATGGGCATGAATCGTATCAGCATAAGTCATACCGTAAGTCATACCACCGCAACCGCCACCAGATACAAATACACGAATTCCTTCAACAGGGTCATCAGAAGAACCGATTAAACCAGCAAGTTGCTCACCCGCCGAGGCCGACACTTTTAATTCTGTATCTGTAATACTGCTATTAAATTCTGCCATCACTGCATTCATGTCTAATCTCCAAATCTGTTAGGCTAATACCGTTGATCTAATATATATAGTATAAATAATATCACAAAATTGACTACATACCGATGATACAACCAAAAAATTTCTTATTTCCCCTTATATATCAGGGTTATAGCTCTAAAGTGGGATTGACCTATATGTTAATGTCTGGATAATAGCTGCCCCAGCTACAAGTTTTTTCCCCTTTACACCTATATTAAAGAGAACGACTTGTTTAAACTAGGTTTTCTATTTTTTGAGGTTAGATCTATGTCACGTATTGTTTTTTGCCAACATTTAAATAAAGAAGCCGAAGGCCTCGAATCCGTCCCTATGCCGGGTGATCTCGGACAACGTATTTTTAACGATATTTCAGCTGAAGGCTGGACTAAATGGCTAGAACGCCTAACTGCAATAATTAATGAAAATGGCCTTAATACCGCCGATCCAGCAGCAATCCAGATTATCGAGCAGCATATGCTTGGCTTTTTATTCAATGAAGGCGAACTTGGCCAGCTCCCACAGGGCTTTCAGGCACAAGGCAGTAAAAAGTAACGACTCTACTAAAGCATTATGAATTTTTGTAGTGAATGTGGCCAGGGCGTTGAACTAAAAATTCCCTCTGGGGATAACCGCGAACGGCACGTCTGCTCCCATTGCAAAACAATCCATTATCAAAATCCGAAAATAGTTGCCGGTTGTCTACCCGTCTGGGAAGACAAAATTTTACTCTGCAAACGTGCCATCGAACCGCGTCATGGTTATTGGACCCTGCCTGCCGGCTTTATGGAAAATGAAGAAACCCTTGAACAGGCAGCTACCCGCGAATCAATCGAAGAAGCCAATGCCAACCTTGACATTACCGGCCTATACACTGTCATCAGTTTGCCGCACGTCAATCAAATTTATATGCTCTACCTGGCCAGACTAAACGATACCAATTTTTCAGCCGGTACTGAAAGCCTTGAGGTAAAACTGTTCAGTGAAGAGCAAATACCCTGGGATGCCCTGGCTTTTCGTACCATCGACTTTACCCTTAAACGCTATTTCGAAGACAGAAAAAACAACCACTTCCCTGTGCATAGTAGTTTTATTGAAAAACATAATCGTTATCAGGAATAAGTTGTTTAATTTCCGTTAAGAAATTAACTCTCTTTAGCTATGTTGAAATTCAGCCACCTATCTTTACGTCGCGGTACGAAAGAGTTATTACAGGATGCCAACTTAACCGTACATGCAGGGCAAAAAGTCGGCATTACCGGGGCTAATGGTGTTGGTAAATCCAGCCTCTTTGCTCTTATTCAAAACGATCTCCATCCTGATGAAGGCGACATGAGTTACCCTGGAACTTTAGTGGTAGCACATGTCGCACAGGAAACCCCTGCTCTTGATAGTGCCGCCATCGATTATGTTCTGGATGGTGATCTAGAACTACGCGAACTGGAACAAAAAATAAAGCTCGCTGAAGACACTGGTAATGGAGAGCAACTGGCACATTTATATAGCGAAATGGAATCTATCGATGGCTATAGCGCAAACAGTAAGGCAGCCACCCTGCTAAACGGTTTAGGGTTTACTTCCGAACAGGAAAAACAATCCGTCAGAAATTTTTCAGGTGGTTGGCGTATGCGCCTGAATCTGGCGCAAGCATTAATACGACGTTCTGACATTTTACTGCTTGATGAACCTACCAACCATTTAGACCTTGATGCGGTAATCTGGCTGGAGTCCTGGTTACGTAACTATAAAGGCACTCTGTTATTAATTTCACACGATCGGGATTTCCTGGATAATGTTGCCACGCACATAGCACATATCGAACACCGCTCTTTGCAGTACTACACTGGAAATTATTCAGCCTTTGAAATCAGGCGTGCAGAGTACCTGGCAACACAACAATCCAGTTATGAAAAGCAACAACGTGAAATTCAACATATGCAAAAATTTGTTGAACGATTTAAGGCCAAAGCAACCAAAGCTCGTCAGGCGCAAAGCAGGGTAAAAGCACTTGAACGGATGGAATTAATAGCGCCGGCCCATATCGATTCTCCTTTTAAATTTCAATTTCAAAAAGCAGAAAAAATACCGGATCCATTAATCAACTTCGAAGATGTGAATGCAGGCTATGATAGCAATACAATCCTCAACAAGGTAAAACTTATCATACACCCTGGAGATCGAATCGGTTTACTGGGACACAATGGTGCGGGCAAATCAACACTGATCAAATTATTAGCCAATGAGCTGAAACCTCTACAGGGCAATGTTCATTTCGCAAAAGAACTTAAAACAGGCTATTTTGCTCAGCATCAGCTTGAGCAACTGGATCCAGCTGCCAGTCCTTTATTGCATTTACAGCGCATGGATAAGCGGGCGACGGAAAGTGATCTGCGCCAATACCTTGGAGGCTTTGCTTTTAATAATGATATGGCACTGGAACCTGTTGAACCATTATCCGGTGGCGAAAAAGCAAGGCTGGTTCTTGCTCTACTGGTATATCAAAAGCCGAATTTGCTACTGCTAGATGAGCCCACCAATCACCTGGATCTTGAAATGCGCCATGCATTAACGATAGCAATGCAAAATTTTGAAGGCGCTATGGTTATCGTATCACATGACCGACACTTACTCAGAACGGTAACTGATAGCTTTTATCTTGTCGCAAATAAAAAAGTAACTGCGTTTGATGGTGATCTGGATGATTACCGTAGCTGGCTGAATAATGAAAATAAATCGAAACAGAACACCCCGGTTCTTTCTCAGAATGAAAAAAAGAACCCTGCCGATACCCGGAAGCTGATAAAGCCCTTACAGAATAAACTGAAAAACCTGGATAAACAGTTAGAAAAACTCAGTTCGAAAAAACAACTGCTGGAAAAACAATTAACAGACGATGCTATTTATAGTGCTGAAAATAAGCCGGCCCTCGATCAACTGCTGAATGATCAGGTTCAAACAAATAGAGAGCTAGAACAGATAGAAATGGAATGGATGGATATCAGCGAACAGCTTGAAGGTTTTAACTTATAATTCAGTCCTGTTCCCAACCCGTCAGAATTTTATCCCGAACATCAAGCAACTGAGCATACAGGTTATTAATGGTATCTTCGTCATCGTCTTTAATTGCATCTTCCATTCGCTTACAAATATCGGTCAACTGCATATAACCAAAATTCCCGCCAGCACCTTTTAAACGGTGCACGACAGATTTTAAGCTTGTATAATCTTTAGCTTCTACCGGAGCTGAAAACTCGTCAATAAATGCTGGCAGTAATTTCATAAATTTGCCAACCAGTTTGGTATAACGATTTTTATCCTTAAGAATTAGCTCCGATACAATGTAGTTTTTAGCCTGCGGGATCATTTACCATTCGCTCGCTTAGTAATAATGACAATTAAAATTCACCTAAGAATAATATCTAACCCTAATTAAACAGTCGTTAGAATCAACTCCCTTGAAACCCGACAATATCAGTATTTTATTGTTCACTAATATGCCAGGGATAATCTAAAGTGTGATTGTGTTCACAGGCATACCTTATCATTTCCTGTACTAAACAACGATACCTTAAATATAGATACCAAATAGATTTAGCATTTATTCAGGCTATTAACATGTCAGAACTTACCGAAAGATTAAACAGTTTCCAGCATCGTGCACCCGGGAAATACCTGTTAGTCGTTTTCATTGCCGCAGTATGTGGTTTTTTAATGTTACTGCTGTTTCCCTTACTCGGCCTGAAATTTTTACAAGATGCTCTTATAACGCTTTACGCATTTACAATTGAAACCGGCAATATCACGCCCTTGCTTTACCAGCTGCCACTAGCCGCCTCTCTGCTGTATTTAAGTTATCGCTTTTTCTCCGTCAAACTTGATACCCCAAAACCATCTGCTATTTATGTTTCTATTAATAAAAAGAAAACGCCCAAACTGGTTAATTTGATTAATGAGATGGAACAATATTTCAAAATCAAACCGCTTACTAAAATCATTATTACTGACCAGTATGATATTAGCGTACATATAACCCCACAGTTTAGCTTCCCTTCTTTATATACAACAACCTTGCTTATTGGTTTACCGGTCATGCAGACAGTATCTGCCAAACAGTTTAAAGCTTTATTGGCGAGACGAGTCGGTCAGCTTTCTTTTAAACATAACAAACTGACGGGTTCATTGTATTTTTTTAATGATTGTTTAGCTCAATACTGTCATTTCTTTAAAACCAACAGGCATGGGTCTTACCAGGTATTCGGTTTCGTTTTTAATTATTATTACTCTTTTTTTAACGCTATTTCTTTTTATGCTCGTCGAATGGAGGAGTTAAACGCGGATGAAAATGCGATAGCACTAATTGATGGCAAGTCATTTTCCCAAACGCTGGCACAAATACTTATCGCGCAACATTACCTAAAAAATAATTACTGGCGCTTAATGTATCAACTCCAACGCCAACACCCTGACAAACTAATTTTCCCTCACGCAAACATGGCTATATCGTATACTCAAAACACGGACAGCCAGACAGCCGAAAGCCTGCTAAAAAATGAGTTCCAGCGTATCACCAACTTTAAGACATCGATGCCACTGTTACGAACACGCCTGGAAAAACTGGGACATAAAACAACTAGTCTGCCTCTGCCACTTGAAAATACCGCAGCAATAATTTATCTGGATAATGCACTGCCACGCATCACAAAAATATTTGATCAACTTTGGCAGCAAAAAACACAGCCTAAAGAAGACCATGACATTATCGATAGCGCGAATGATGAACGCCTGCAGTTTTTATTAAAAAAAATAACTGAACAGGCTCTTTCTGCCGAAGAAACATGGGAATTGGCTGTATTGACTGAGAAATTAAACGGCTATCAGGCTGCCATCCCTATTTACAAAAAAATTATAGAACGCAACCCGATGCATTCCAAAGCAATTTTTGCAATCGGTAGAATACTACTTTCCTATAACGACAAAACAGGTATTGATGCTATTGAAAAAGCCGTTTTCCTGGAACCCGCCATGAAAAAAACAGCCTACGAATTGATTGCCCGTTATCATGCCCGGGTCCAACAAACCAGCGATTCGGATGAAGCATTTGCATAATTTAAGAAATTAATATCTGTGTAATATTATTTAACTAACGCCTGAAAGAAGAAATAATTTATACTTGTACGGCTATGAACAGTCACCAAGTCCTTATATTCTTTTGCTTATTATTTACTTTTAGCACAACCAGTTTTGCCGAGTGGCACACTCAATACTGGAATACGATGGGTACTCGTGTCGGTGTTGAACTCTGGCATACTGATAAAAACGTGGCATTATCCGCTATTAAGCAAATACATCAGGAAATGGAACGGATTAATCAACTAATGAGCCCGTATATTAAAACGAGCGAAGTGTCGCGTATTAACAGAGATGCTACCAAAAGCCCGATAAAAATTAGTCGTGAATTAACATCCCTTATAAACCAGGCACAAAAAATATCGATTTTATCGCACGGTATTTTTGATATTACTTTTGCCAGTGTTGGTTACCTATATGATTATCGTAAACACAAATATCCCGATAAAAAAACGATACAACAACATTTACCAGCCATTAATTATCAACATATACAGCTTTCAGTTGAAAACTCGGAAATATACTTTCAACAACCAGGTATGCGTATAGATCTGGGTGGAATTGCTAAAGGATATGCTGTCGATCAAGCAATCAACATTTTACAAAAAATCGGTATACAGCATGCACTGGTCAGTGCCGGTGGTGATAGCCGTATAATTGGTGATAAAAAAGGCAAGCCCTGGGTAACCGGTATCCGTCATCCTCGTCATAAAGATAAATACGTGGCCATACTTCCTTTAGAAAATACAGCGATATCAACATCCGGTGATTACGAACGCTATTTTATAAAGGATAATATTCGCTACCACCATATAATCCAGCCTGAAACCGGGGTATCTGCAAACAGGAACCAAAGCGTTACTATATTGGGTCCCTCTGCAACACAAACCGATGCGTTATCAACCACCTTGTTTATTTTAGCTTCTACTGATGGCCTGAAGTTAATAAATTTACTTCCCGACTATGAAGCCATCATCATTGATAAACACGGTACTTTACATTATTCAAATGGGCTGCAATCAGCAAAATAACCTGTAAAGTATGAAATAACAGGCGCAAATAAACTACCAAAGTCACAAAACTGAACCAGCAAATTAAACGTTCATTCATTGTGTGACAGAGCTAACAGCGTAAATTCACTTAAACATCTAATTTAATAGCATTTCAGAATAATTACGTTTCTAAGTATTTTTTAATCCTAAATATTGGTATTCGAAAACGTTATAAAAGCAGGGTCAAATGCAGTTTTATTCTGAAAGAGTTAACTGTATTCATTTATTTCAAATATAGATGGAATTGCATAACATTTCGAGGGGGGAACATCATGTTTCGGTTTAATCAGAAAATACATCCAGCTATTTTCGCTTTAAGCATGTCAACAATTTTAACGTCCTGTGGCGGTGGTAGTGGTGATGGCGGAAGTAACAGCAATGTTGTGATTGAAGGTGATAAACCGATTGCCTATGTTGAAAGAAATGCAAACACCGCGGGTAACCCGACCGATGCGGCTATCTGTTCTGCGGGTGGTAAACTTTATTTACGTCAATTGTCTTCAGCTAGTTCCGGCAAAACAGATTTAACCTCCCATTTAACTAATGGTCTCGGTGATGTTTCCGATCTGGAAGTGTCCTATGACGGCAGTAAAATATTATTCAGCATGAAGCTAAACTGTGGTTCAGGAACCTGGGATATTTATGAGTTTGATACCACTAAGCCGGTAAGTAGCACGAACCCATCCCGTATTATAAAGGATTCTGCGACAGCCAGTCAGGGGGATGATATTGACCCCGCCTATGTACCACGCGACGGCGGTGATTTAATTGTTTTTAGTTCTAACCGGCAAACCCGTTCAAAAGAATTAATGACCGCCAATAATATTGAACCCTATACTTATCGTGATGAATACGAACGTGAGCGGGTTTCTGTTTTACATACGATGAATGCTAACGGCACAGATATTCGTCAAATTTCATTCAATCAAAGTCATGATCGTAACCCTACGGTTCTTTCAACGGGTGAAATAATGTATGCACGTTGGGATCATGTCGGCGGACGAAATGAATTTAGTATTTTTACAACTAACCCTGATGGCACTAACATGTTTGTCTTCTATGGCGCACATAGCCCGGGGAATAGCTTCCTGCACCCACGTCCTATGCCGGATAACAAAAATATTGTCAGTAGCCTTATGCCATTGTCACGTACGCGAGAAGGCGGTGCATTAATGATTATTAAAGCGGATGTTTGTTCGGAAAATTCCGAATGTGATACCGGTGTAACTGAACCGGGTCAAAGCCATGCAACAAGTGATACGTTGAACTTTGGTGGCGGGATATCCAAAAAAGGACGTGCAACCGACCCTTACCCTTTATTTGATGGCACTAATCGTATGCTGGTTAGCTGGGCAGCTTCTTGTGCTGCCATCGATATAGAAAATTGCCCTAAAGAATTAAACCCGGCAAATAATGAAGAACAAGCAACAGAAGCAACGCCACAATATGGCATTTATATGTTGAACTTAACGACTAAAGATCTCGACATTATTGATATTGGTTCAAAGGGCAAAGTTTTACGTAGCCCGGTTGCGCTTATTGCCCGTGCCAAACCGAATGGAATTAATGACAAAGTGCTTGATAGCAGTCTGGCTGCAAAAAATAATGGTACCGGTATTTTAAATGTTAAAAGTGTTTATGATACAGACCGTCGGGGTCGCATGGGCAGCGCCGTATTAATGTCAGGAGAAAGTATTCCACAAACTAACGGTGTTGCTGATATTGCAGCAATGAAGAATCCCAGTAATTCTAATTACAAAACACGTCCGGCGCGCTTTATAAGAATTAGTAAAGCGGTACCCACGCCATCCGGTATGGGACAGGATGACATGGGCGAAACCATGTTTGAAATGCAGCAAATCGTTGGTTATGCCGAGGTTGAACCTGATGGATCTTTTAAAATAGAAGTGCCGGCGGATACACCACTTACTATTAGCAGTCTCGATTCTGAAGGCCGCTCATTCCAGGTACATACTAACTGGATCCAGGTTAAACCCGGTGAAACGCGTACCTGTAATGGTTGTCACTCATCTCGTCGAGGCAGTGCTATCAATGTGAACCCTATTGCCGGCAGCCATCCAAATACTAATTTCCCCGGTCAGGCTAACGAAACCATGGCAGAAACGCGCTTTAATGCCGCACCATCAACCTTTCCTATCTTAAATAACGATCTAATTCACTCAGATGTTTGGGCTACTGTTGCCGGTCAAAAAACAGCGGATATTACTATCGACTATTCAGGGCTTTCGACCACCAAACCCAGCAATGGTATTATCAACTATCCTGAGCATGTGGCACCGATCTGGACAGTTGAAAGAACGAATAACTCAGGAGCTTCCTATGTTGCCGGTGATATAACTATAGCCGATGGTACTAAATACAGCTGTACTACCTGCCATAATAGCAATGTCGCGGATAACTCAAGTGATGTAAATTTTCAACGCAGTGCCGGTTTAGACTTAAGGGAGACAACCGGTGGTGAAGGTTACCTCACTTCCTATAGTGAATTAATGATTGGCGATCCAATTCTCGATCCATCAACTGGCCTACCAACGGTGACTATCGATAACGATGGCAATGTCAGGATTTCCCGCGAAAGGCCGGCTGTTTCCGTTGCCAGTTCGCGAGGCAGTATATTATCCGCCGTGCTGTACCGTAACGCATTGCGCGCGCCCAAACGAAGGGTTAACGATGTTGAACTTGACTTCAATAGCTCGCCACCTTCGGTTAACCACTCAACAATGACAACAGTGTCTGAGCGTCGGGTTATCAATGAATGGATAGATCTCGGTGGCCAATACTACAATACGGCCTTCGGTGCCGATGCAAACGGCAATGGTATACAGGATCAATCCGAATTACGCACTCCACCTCAAGGTTTAAGTGAATCGGTCTTTAATACCAGCGTACATCCCATTCTGATGAAACGTTGTGCAGGGTGCCATCAGGCCTTTGGTGACAACGGTGCAACTGGTGCACAAAATGCGCAGTTTAGTCGTAACCGATTTGTTTTAACAGGAAATCAGGAAGGTGATTTTAATATTACAACCACCATGGTGTCGGATACTTCCACAGCAGCTAATAACGATCTGCTCAGCAAGCCAACATCAACCGACGGTAATGTACATCCACAGGTGAATAGTGCCGCTGTTCTCTCCACATCTGATACGGATTACACTACAATCGGTAACTGGATAACACAATAAAAAATATTATAAACAATAAAGTGACAGCTTATGTCGTATCAAGCTATACCTCGCAATGTCTTTCTTGGCTTTGCCCTAATCAACTTGTTTTTATTAACGAGTTGTAAACAGGTCGAAAACAAAGAAAACACTGGCGTACAAACGCTTAGCTATTCTACCTATACCGCATCGGTCAATGCTGTTTTCGATGCGACTATTGCCGGCAGAACCTGTTCAGCCAGTGGTTGCCATAATATTAATGGCGGTTCTGGTGGTTCTTTTAAAATTTACGCCAACGCAGCAACCACGGCCGAGCTTACTGCAAATTTTATTTCGGCTAAATCCTTTGCCAACCTGGTCGACCCCGCACAAAGTAAACTGCTACTGGAACCTCTGACAGGTATTTTTTCAAGTGTAGGAAGTCATGCAGGAGGAGATATTTTTATCAATGGCGATGCGAACTACACGATTATATTCAACTGGATTAATAACCCGGTTACACCATAATGAATATACAAACCACTTACCTGTATTGCTTAATTATACTCTTAACCATGCTACCTCTGACAATCTTAGCTAAAGAGGAAAACGATTTTCAAAAAGTAACTATTATAGAGGCTTATATAGAATTACATACCGGGCCAGGTAGCGGGTTCCCTGTTTTTCATGCGGAAGAACGTGGTAAAAAAATCCAGATTTTGAAACGAAAAACTGACTGGTTTAAAGTAAAAACAGAAAAAAATAAAACCGGTTGGGTTAAACGAAGTCAATTAGAAAAAACCCTTACCGATGCAGGCGTTAAAAAATCCTTCAAAGATATTTTATTCGATGATTATCTTAAAAGTCGGATTGAGTTTGGTATTGCAGGTGGAATTTTTGAAGATGAACAAAGTTTTACCATACGTGCAGGATATAAATTAACACCTAATATCAGTTTTGAACTCGCCTATACCAAAATTGCTGGAAAATTTTCCAGTTCGGCCCTTTACCAGGGCAATTTCAACTTACAACTTTATGCTGAAACCCGGCTTACTCCCTTTCTATTTATTGGTTATGGAAAGTTTGAGAATGTCCCGGCAACGTCGCTTGTTTCCGCTACTGATCGTTCGCTGGATATGGGCAATGCCGGGCTAGGGGTAAAATTTTATCTAACCGACCAATTTTATTTCCGAGCCGATGCGAGTACCTATGTGGTTCTGGTAGGTGATGACAGAAGTGAAGAGTACACACAGTATAGTGCCGGCTTTTCTTTCTTTTTTTAATTTAACTTATTGATAATTAAACTATGAAAAAAATTATAATAATATTTGCCTGCTTTATCGTCAGCTTGCCCGGCGCCTATGCCAAAGAAGCTTCGGATGAATTAAAAATACAATCTGAACAGGTTGTCAATCCGGAAGTCGAGCGCAGAGAAATAAAAATCCCTGAGATAGATACCGAAAATTTTGAGGCAGGTGCATTTTACGGCCAGTACAATATGGAAGACTTTGGCTCAAGCAATGTTACCGGTTTAAGATTAACCTATCATATAACCGAAAGAGCATTTATAGAAGGTGTTTTTGGCACATCTGAAATCAGTGATACCAGTTTCAGGAATATTTTACCTGGTGGACTTTTCCCAAACGAAACTGAAACGCTTGAATACAGTTATGTTGTAATCGGATTTAATCTTTTCCCCGGCGAATTTTTTCCGTTTGAAAGTGTAGCCTGGTCAAGCGCATTCTATGTTGTTGCCGGAGCGGGCAATACAAATTTTGTCTCCAAAGATCACAGTACAACCATTCTCGGCGGCGGATTCCGTATTCTGCCGAAAGACTGGTTAGCGTTTCATATGGATGCAAGGATGTTTACATTTGAATCGGATGTAACGGGCACAACAAAAGTCATCAGTAACCTGGAATTAAGTATTGGCTTATCAATTTACTTCTAATGAACAATAAAATGAAAAATCACACTCTATTACTTAAACCTTTTTATCTGGCACTCTCTCTAATACTTGTTAGCTTAAATAGCCATAGTGCAAACATTGGACAACTTGCACCGGACTTTACACTCGCCTCATCTTTGAATAACAATATACGTCTCGCAGAACAACGCGGCCAGGTGATTATGATCAACTTCTGGGCAACATGGTGTAATCCCTGTCGCGTCGAAATCCCTCAGTTACAAAAACTTTATAAGCAGTATAAGGATATTGGCTTTACCGTTTTGGGCATTAGCATTGATAAAAATAAACATAAAGCTGCGTTACTGGCCAGAAAACTGAAAGCCAGTTTTCCAGTTTTATTCGATAACGCCCAAAGTATTAGCAAACTGTATTCGATAAAAACAATGCCCTTTACTTTGTTAATCGATCGTGATGGAAAGATCCGATATATATTCAAAGGATACAAGCCAGGCTACGAACAAAAATATGAAAAAGCCATTCGCTTACTATTAAAAGAATAAGTGCAGAAGGAATTAATTATGACGATATCAAACATTAAACAACTTGTTATCCTTGCAAGCGTACTTTTGTTAACCGCATGCTCTTCATGGGAACCCTGGGTACAGCCATATGAACGGGAAATTCTGGCTG
>Ga0316207_10000863_pt1 | contig 42297 bp, 54 predicted proteins | sample 6weekpyrite_MG_FD_204943 | JGI IMG/M metagenome (GOLD analysis project Ga0316207, IMG submission 204943) | Microbial mat bacterial communities from mineral coupon in-situ incubated in ocean water Damariscotta River, Maine, United States -... | ecosystem: Environmental > Aquatic > Marine >... | reverse complement strand
GGCAAACGGAATGGATCAATTGCTCCGTATGGTAAGCGAATGGGAATCGTAATTTGCAAACCAGGATATCAATCCCGACCGCTGACTTATCGATATCTTTGGCCCGTTTTTTTCCGTCTCCAGATATCCCGATTTTCACAATCCAAATAAATGGGATATTGATAAGGAGGTATAAATCCTGGGTTGCTATAGTACCGTTTCCGGATTTAGCGGGATAAAAGACTCGCGAAAGTATCCCACTTTTGTTTTGGATCTTCGATCGTTTGCGCTTTCCTTTTGTCATATAATAAGCCTTTTGTCCAGTGGATAATTTGACCTTTAAATAAAGTCGTTAGTCCTTTGTGGTTTCGGTAATGGAAATAGGATAGGAAATCATCTACCGTCTTAAACCCGTCGTTTTTAGCTAGTCGGCTGATCATTGGGATGTTTCCGGTTGCCAGGTCTGGTCCTTCCTGGTTGAAGTCTCTAAAAGCTGTTACCTCGATCCTTTTCCCGATGTAAACGACAGCCCTACACGTCTTTTCGTTATGCCTAGAGGTATATATCGCGACATCCTCAGTTGCTTGGACGATCGGATCCTCGCCGTGAAACGCTTTGTAATCTGGAGTGAAGTCATGGATCCAAGGACGCCCCTTTTTATTCCTGGGATTCCCCATCCAGAAATGTATTTTCATTCCTGGTCGCCAGCGGCGTTTCGTTCCATGTGTTAGCGCTCGAATTGAATGATTTTTCGAATCCAATTCGGTTGGCTGTGCAATCATCTGTTTAAAATGTGTCGCGTTCCCGCTATGGGGAAAAACACTAGACATTGTTAATAACATCTAAAGGGTATTTTGAAGTTTGTAAAAGAAATTCTAATAAATCGACCTCCAGGCATTCATTAAGTACGGCTAATTGCTCCTGGAGGTTTCCAAGGGACTGTTTAATTATCTGCCAGTCTCGACCATTCAAAGCAAAGTGATCTTTGCATACCACCGACCGCGAATGCGATAGATCTAAATCATAGCAATGCTCGACGATAACTGCTCGAATTGATTGGCCATTAAAAAACCGTAGTACTATCATCTTTTTTGAGAATTGAGGATCCACCAGACCGGCAGATCCTCCAGGTTAGAGTTATGCCGTTTCGGTTACGACTTTTGCTTTTCCTTTTTTCGATACGCTTCCCTTCTTACTCGGTGCTTTTTCCCCATCTGTGAACATTTCGACTTGCCCTGGGTGCTTGTCTTTTCGGATCTGGTTCAAAGTATCTTCCAGATCTTGTCTGGCCTTCTCGTAAGCGGCGGCGACTAATTCCTGTATCTGTCCGATAGCCGCGTCCGCCTCTGCTTGATCGAAAGAAATGTGTTTCGTCACAATCTTTAGACTGATCGAGATCGTCGCGCCGCCGCCTTTGTAGGATAGCGTCTGGTCGGCGCTTAAAGGGTGTTTTTTATCCCCGACCGCTAGATCCATAGTAATTCGATCTTTTTCAACTTTGCGTTCCTCTCTAAATCTACTTGACATATATTGAAATTTGGTTAAAAAATCAGAATGGTAAATTCTCCTCATCATCATCCGGTGGAGATACGTTCGCCATCTTTTGATAATCGACGGCCGTTTGTGCGAGTTCATCAAATATGAAATCGACCGAATCTCGATCGGTGAATTTTGTGCACTCCGCCCGAAAATGAAGATCTACGTCCGTTACGGCACCGCGCCGGTTTTTGGCGATTATAATCTCCGCTAGTCCCCTGGTCGATGTTCCGTCGGCGTCCTCCATTATTTTGTAATATTCTGGCCGGTAGATAAAGGAAACGATATCGGCGTCCTGCTCGATAGAACCACTTTCTCGTAAGTCACTCAATTGAGGTCGTTTTGTTCCTCCTCTTTGCTCTACGGCTCTTGAAAGCTGCGATAAAGCCAAAACTGGCATGTGCAATTCCTTAGCTAACATTTTCAATCCCCTGGAGATCTCAGATATTTCCTGTTCTCGATTCCTTCCAGATCCGCCGCTATTGGTGCCCGACATCAATTGCAAATAATCAACTACAATAAACCCGATATCGTGCTCCTGCTTTAGTCGGCGACATTTGCTCCGAAGTTGGGTAATGTTTATACCTGGTTCGTCGTCGATGAATAATGGGAGATTTTCCAATCTTTGAACCGAATCAAAATATACCTGGTTTTCATGTTCCGATCGCCGGTGGGGATTCTCAATTTTGTAACCTGGTAGCTCAGTATCCATCGCAATGATTCGCTGTGTCAATTGTTCCACTGACATTTCCAGCGAAAAAACCGCCGCTGGATTACCGTTTTCGGCTATAAACTTACTAAGGGCTAACATTAGCGCCGTTTTTCCCATTCCTGGACGGGCTGCTAATATCATTAAATCTGGTGCCCGTAAGCCTCGGAGCACTTTGTCCAAATCTCTAAATCCAGTAGATAATCCGATTATTCCGTCGGGCTGTCCGCTTATTTCCTCCTGGCGTCTTACCTCCTTACTCAATGCCAGGCTAAGTTTTACCGGTTCTCTCTTATTGAATCCCTGGGATAATTCAAAAATCCCCTTTTCCGCATATTCCACTAAGTCAAATGGGTCCGTCGTTGGGTCTTGCGCCTGGGTGTATAATCCATGTCCAACGACCATTGTATGTCGCTTAATCCATTCCTGTTTAACAATTCGACAATGGTATTCAATATTGGCGGAGCTGGAAACCTTGTTCGTTAGTTCTACAATATAAACCGGCCCCCCTATGCTCTCCAGTTTTCCAGAACTCTGGAGGGTTTTAGTAACTGTTAATAAATCGACCGGCAATGATTGACTAAATAAATCAATGATTGATTCAAATATAAATTTGTGACTATCTAAATAGAAAGCTTCGACTGGTAGTATAGATATCACCAATGCTATACATTCTCTATCCATCATACAACTACCCAAAATAGCTTCTTCAATCGGTACGGCGGACGGGGATTTAATATTCGTCAATTCTAATGCTGCATTTTTATTATAGCTCATTGCTTATCGTCTTTATCAGCTACTCGGCGGATAGATCTATCGTATACCGTCGCAACCGGTGGTTGATTATTAAATGTTCTTTGCTTCCCTGTTTTTTGCTTTTGTTTGAATTCTTTGGAGGAAACAGCATGTACCAGGTATTCGTCGTTTTTGGCGGATCTCGTGATCCAACCACTAGCAGCCGATTTCCAGGTCTTTAATTTCTTGCCATTGTTTTTTCTCCAATTTGATTCCTTGTAATGGTCAAAAAATTGCGCTGCAAAATCTTTGGCGTGTGCTTTTGGATCGATATCCTTTCCGACTAGCTCCTGGATCTTAGGAAGGGCATGTAAATAAACCGCGTTTTTGAAATCCCTTTCTTCCTGTTCTGTCGTTGGTGGGAATACTGACTTAATAGTCGACTTTTTTGGTAATACTTTAGTATTACTTTTATTTAAGTCTTTACTTATTATATAGTCTTTACTTATTAAGGGGTGCGTTTTAACCGTGACGGGTGAAACGCACTCCGGTGAGGTGTTACCGTGTGACGTTTTACGCACTCCGGTACTTTGATGATGAAAAGGCACCTGGTTAATCGTATAATTCCAGCCTTTAAACCTTCCAGATTCGCGCCGTTCCTCTCTATGCAACCAACCGTTATCGATCAACTGCTTAATATGCCTATTTAGGACTCTATGGTCCTTCAAGTGTAAGACCTGGAGTAATGTCGAGCGCCAGAAAACAAAATCTGGTACCCATATCTTACTAAACATCCACACATAAAGGAATTTTGCTAAAGGATGGATTTCGGGATCCTGGATAAGCTGGTTTTCTACAACCGTGAAGCCGGATCCACTCGCTTTTAAAGTATTTGTGTTTTTATTCATGGCTTTAAATCTTTTCAAGAAAAAAAAGAGCTGTGCAAATTGAGTGCACAGCTCGAAAGCAAATCGAATAGTATGGAAATCTACAACAACGCTTTATTCTACGTTGCTTATTTCTTAATGTTTCATAGGAATAAAAAAAAGTGGGGGATCCTGCCTTTAAGAATCCCCCGACCAAACTAAATCCAACACTATTTTTAAGCCCTTTTAAGCGACTTTTATTTTTCCGTTGAATGTTGGGCTATGAATTTGTTAATCTTATCCTCTATGGTATCCATACGGGCCAACAGGTCGATTACATCTGTACAATCCCGTTCATCTTTGACGGCTGAATTCAAAAAGGCGATTAAAGCCTGTCTAACCGATCCGTGATGGCTCGATCTTTTGGTGACTACATTCTCGCCTTTTTTGTTGAGTTGGTCACTCACTTTCTGATAATTCAACGTGACGTTGTGAGTGTCAAATGTTATAAAATAGTTTTCGTCGATAATCATTTTACTGGTTTTAGATAGGTTGAAAAATGGTCGTTTATTGTGGTGTTCTACGACATTAAAATATAACATCCAATGTTGCGAACTTCGTGGCGTTCGGAAACTGCGAATAAGTACCTCGCTTTGTTTTTCCATCCACTAAAAAATAAAATTCGTTTCCGTTCTCAATTGAGAGTTTAGAAATATCTATCCAGTCCATTTCGTATTCATTTTTTTTAGTATAAAAAATACTATTTGTTCTCAGGAATTAGCTTTATCCCATTACCGACAACCAACCGCGATCGAGACATCCCGACCGTCGCGAAGTCTCCAGCATTGACCAGCTCTCCGTCCTTAGTTGGGAAATTGAATGGAAGGTATATAAACTTAATCCCGTTCCAAATAAACCAGGATAACAGCATTTCCCGCGATCCTGCGCGTTGTGCTAATTGCTCGAAATTTACCTCGATCCAGTATCCTTTTTGATAGTTGGAATACAAGGTTAAAAAGTGGGCTTTTTCTGTTACGCCTGGATCTTTCATTTGCAGAGGCATAGTATTTGATTTTGTGAATGAAATTATTTTCCTGGAGGTCGAAGTCTTACCAGGTTTCGACCGGTTACGTCTATTTGATTGATATTGTCTCTAAATACCATCCCTTTATGTAACCTGGTCACATATACCGAAACCTCTAAAGCTCCGGTTTTGGCCAGCGCTGCTTTTGGTAATAAGTACATGAGCGGCTGTCGACCTTTGGGATTCAATGTGGCCGTGAAAATTAAGTGTCCGTCATGGTCCCACACTTCCAGGTTTCCCCATTGGTATGGTGTTTTCATTTCGACCTTGATAAAATCGTTAGTCTGTTCGAAACTCAAATCATTTAAAGTATCCTGGCCGATAGCCTGGAATGAAAGGAATAAAAAAGTAAGAATTGTTGCTACTCTCATGGGTTATAAACTGTTAGTGGTTAAAAATCATTGCTGTTTATACATATACGTCCGCTTAAACGACTCTGGAGGGACGATCGACGGTGGCCTTGTCATTGATATGCTATCGTAGTAATCTTTGCACCAGTCAGCGCGATAGTGAAGCTCTTTGATGTAGTCGTCGTTGCGCTCAAACTTGAAAATTCGGATCCTTTCCGCCGGTTCCAAATGATCGTAAGTGTGATTTTTTGCGATCTGTTCGCAAGCTTCTTGGAATCTGGTATTTTTCAAAAGCAACTCATCAAATTTATCGAGCTGATTCATTCGAAATTGATAAAACAGTTTCCATTGAAGGCGGCGGATAATAAACTCTGGAGTATTGACCAGGCAATAACAAAGCCAGAATTCGTCGTACCCATAGAGATCCATATAGGATTGCCCCTGGGAATAATATTCTTCGCTTGGTGTGTCCTTGTCCATGAATTGTGGCAAGCTCCAGGTCGATTTCATGTCCTCAATCCGTTTCGCCTTGATCTTTGCCAGTTCGACGTCACATTCGCCGGTTAACCAGTCGTTAGTCTTGCGGACTGTGTTCTTTTCTCTGATCTGATCCTCTGGGTAAACCTCATCCATTAGATCAATGCAATCCAATTCGGTGACAGTCCCCTTTGTAAGCTTATCGTCGAAAACTTGGATCCGGAATCCCTTTTCCTTATATCTCCAGATGTCCGTTACCATCGTCTTAGCGCTTTTGCCTAGCTCCAGCGGAGCGGCGGCGCGTTCTTGTAAGTCGGTCAGCTTGTCCGCCATTTTTTCAGTTAGCGGTTTAGCTTGTCCGATTATCGATAGTTGCAGCCTGGATTCGAGGCTTTTCATTTCCTCGAATTGCTTTTCCGTTAGCTGGTTGTCACCGGCCATTAGTTTGCAACTGGCGGACGCGTGAATCCTTAAATCTTTACCCTTCATTGGAATTCTGTCTTTGTTCCGCCTCCAGTGCTTCCAGCTCGTCGACTCGATCCTCGTAAAGATCCATCAAATTGAGTTTTTCGCAAGTTTCGCGAAGGTTAACTAATTGCAATCCAGTGGCCGTTTTTAAGCGGTTAGAAATCCGCTCGATATTCTTATTGGCCTCGATTGCTTCCAGATCTAGTCCAGGTTGTGATTCGACCGGCAAACCTAGTTGGATTTTTGAATCCAATTGTTGTTGCTCTTTCCACTCCAGGAAATCATTCGAAAATAAATCAGATGTCGCCTTTATTAAGTGGGCTAACCTAAAATTCAAGTGCATTCTCAATCCGTGGAATCGCATTTTATTTTTCTTAGCGAAATCGATCGCCGACGTTCGTTTGCTCCCATCTTTCCGGTACTTCGCTTTGATAACCTGGTCCTGGTCTGTCACCAATTCCCGATAGTCATATCCATTCGTTGGATGAAAAACCCTTACTACTACGCTGGACTCGATTTCCTCCTGGTATTCGATTTCATATCCGCCCCGTTTGATGAATCCAGTTAGGGCTTTTCCGAAGATCTCAATTTTCCCCTTTGGTGTTATGTATAGGGATTGCAAAGACTCGACTTTATCCAGGCCCATTTCCTGACCGGCTTTCATAATTACGTAGGCTTGCTCTTTTGTCACATTGGGAAAAGCTCCAGATGTGATAAAGGTCTGTGCTACCTCCAGCTCGATATTCAATTCCGCTTTCATACGCATTGCATCCGGTGCAATGTTCATTTTGTACTGCTGGTTTTCGTTATACAGTCCAATAGCCTTCAATTCAGTAGCTTTTAACTTGTTTTGAAGCTCTAAGATTTGCTTTAATAAATCTTCGCTTGTATGGCTTTGTTTTTCCTCACTCATAATATTGATTTGATAGGATTTGAAAATTAGGATTTGTCGGAAAGTAGCTCCTTAAATCCCGCTACGGATAATTTAAAGAATACCTTTTCCTTTGAAATGTGTCGGCCGTTTTCAGCCTTGAACCGCTCCTGGAATTCCTCGATTAAGGTGTTAACCGAATCCGGAATAAACATCGTTTGACGCGTTCCTCGTTTTTCCGACATTTCCTCCAGACATTGGCCATATGTGATTTGACTAGCTTGTTCCTTGATACTCATTTGTATTAATTGAAATGGTTTGAAATAATTTAAAAGCGCCGGCCAGCACTCCAGGTACCAACCGGCTAAAAAGGGACATTATTATTCTTCAATCCAGGTGATATCGATATCCGGAATTGGCGGAGGCGTAATATCGCCGCCTTTAAATCTCATCTTATGTAAAATAATCGCTGATTCCTTTAGGATTGATTCGATCGGCTCATGTTCTTTATCCGGTTCAATCTCCTTAGTGATTGCGGAGATAATCGGCTCCATACTTTGCCAGGCTTCTTTTAAATGCTCCCTGGCTTGACGGATCCCTTCGATGTATAGTGGGAGTTTTTCGTCCACCAGGCCAATTGTATCACCTTTCAGGATCATAGGATCCACTAACTCACTAAGGGTAACTTCCATGCACGACAATTGTGTATGGATCATCCGTAAAAGTCTTATTTGCTGTTTAGTCATTTGGAATTAGTTTAATTTAACAATGCACTCCTGGAGGGTATCGAACCCATTTCCAGCCCCGAACGGTCAGAAGCGTGTAAGTGCGCTCTATAGCGCTGCCAGTATGTCAAAGAACTTTTTGCCGGTGCTAATGTCCGACCAACTCATTTCGATGTATTACTATCCGTTGTACATGTGGTTGATAAGAGTATCTAGTCGCTGTGCAAGTGTGACGAATCCGAATCCGTCGGCGACGATCGCACATGAGGCAATTACCTCGATGCGATCGTCCTGGTGTATCTGTGACGCCATAGCGGCGGCGGCTACTTGTAGAATCTTGGTATACATAATTAGGATGTTTGGAAAGTGGTTTCCTTAGAAAGTAATTTGGCGGCTGTCGTTTCGCAATCTGACAACGCTTTTTGGAGCGCTTCCAATTCCTCCAGCTGGTCAGCGATAAAGAATTCGCTTTCACTATATGCTTCGCAATCGTCATAGTCAACCTCGACGGTCTTTGAAAATTCGATTACTTCACTTTGGATTAACTCGATGCGCTCACGGATTGAGGCTAATACGGAAAGTTTGCTTGTCTTTGTCATCTTATTATGTGTGTTTTTTATTCTGACTCAAAGATAAGGCAAATTTATTTTTGATGCAAATTTTTGCAGCAGTTTTTTGCAGCAATTTTATTTTAGCCTCAGATCTAGACACAAAAAAAGGGACCACTAAGGATCCCTTTCTATACTGGAAAGTTGAATAAAACACATAATACAATAACACTTCAAAGATAGGGAAAAAAAAGAGGGCGTGCAATTAGCAAGCCCTCGAAATGATTCAACGAAAAACAAACGGTGAGTATCACCGTAAGATCTTACACCTGGTGGTGGTGGTATTTCTTGTACCACTCCAGATCCGTTTCCTTTAAAAGCTTATGCCATTTAGCGCGAAAATCTTTAATATTATCTAATGCCATAAGATTGTATTCTATATCCGTTTGGTTCACGTGTACGCCATCATTAGGATAGATAGGTACAACATAGATTTGTTTTTCTGGCTCCAGGTCCGGATCAAAAAACGGATTCCCTACGCGCGCTAATTCTCTCCGGATCCGCTTTGCTTCTTTATCGATATACTTTGCTTTTACGTGGCGGACCAGGTGATTGAATTGGATAGGTATATCGATCTTCGTTCCGTCCATTTTTAGAGCAACCACATAGATCGACTCGATTGTCTTTTTAAGCTCCATATCTCGACGGTGGTTTATGATAGTCATTATGATGGAATAAATCACCAGGACAAAAGAGGCTGTAAATAAAAGGATAAAAAACGGATCCTGGAAGATGGCCAGCGACCAAAAGAATCCGGTTATACTGGAAATGATTAAATGCTGTTTAGTCATGAGTTAATGATTTTGGTTGTTTGAGATATTGGTATTAACGGAATTCCCCTCGCCGCCTACGTTTACAATCGTGACGTTTGACTGGCCGGTCCGACCGAAATTGTCTGACCGGTGCCATGTGGACGATTCAGGCGGCGGATCTGGTCTGTTCCGACCTCTACCTCTATGGCTCCGGAAAACGTCCGCTGATCCAATTAAAAAGACAAAGAATGTAACACAACCCACTATTGCAAAACCTAATACTTTCCATAGGTATTCATTAGTAAGAATTGCGATTAAAACAACTCCGAATAGGTACAATCCATACCCACCGAAAACGACTGCCAATGTGCCGCCAACAATCTTCCATGTTAATGGGTTTGTAAGTCCTTTGAATGTGGCATGTAAAACACTTACAAAGATCCGCCCCAAAGGTGCTGCAAAATCACTTACAAAACCACTTGCAAATGTGAGCGCAAAATACCGCACATTGTCCCCGTTTATGTGGCTTGTAATGTGGCGTACTTTGCGAGTCACAATCGCAGTACCTTTGCGAGTCGCATTAGTAATCCCTTTGTAAGCCACAACGGCGCTTACATTGCGAGTCCCTTTGCGAGTCGGTTTGATAATCACAACGGTACTTACATTGCGAGTCTCATTCGCTTGCAATGTGTCGACGTTTGTTAGCACTTCGATAGGGGTAAAAGGAATGTCGCTACTTCCCCCCCCTATCGAATCCGGTTTTTCAAATCCGGTAGAAATCCAACTTTTATCCAAGTCCGAAACCCGATTTTTATTTTTCATAATGTGTTGATACTTATAGTTTTAAAAAATCCGGATCAAGAAATCCGGTAAAATCCAGGTAAAATCCGCCCCCTACCCCTATTTACCAAGAGGGGAGGGGTTTTGACCGTCGTTTTCTTGAAACAATCGAATTGCTTTGCGAACCTTTGCGCAATACTTTTCCGCCGTTGCTACCTTCCAGCCGAAACGCTCTGCGATCTCTTTGTTGCTTTCTCCAGATACCACAAACGGTCGAACTTTCTTGTATGATGTTTCACTGACTTTCGAGTCCTTCAAAACTGCCACATCAGCCCACCCAAAATCGGCCGACATTGCAAGTGCTCTTTTAAAGCTTTTAGAGCGGTCGAATTCGAACACATTACGTTCGGTATCAAGCTCGACATGTACTGCCACATTCGAGCGGCTTGTACCCCATGAGGTTTTAATAATATTCTGCATTTCTTCTGGTGCCTCTTGTAAGTCGCGTTGTGGCTCTGTTTGTGGCTCCTCTTGTGGTTTAAATGGATGGCTAATGTTGTCCCTTTCAAGGATGCCAAAAGCCTGTAGAATTGGTACTAGTATTCGTAGGGCTATCATAGGGATTTAATTTGAACGTTACGGAATGATTTTGCGAGTACTTTCATCGACATAGCGAAACCAATTGCAATTACAATTTTGCCGACTAGGAAGGAATACGATTGTAATACCTCCAGGGCGCAAACATGCAAAGCGATTTGGTATACCATTAGTCCGTTTGACCAGTCATCCGATAGTGTGCTTTTCTCAGTAGCAATGAATCTAACAGCAGCATAGCCCGACGCCATACCACCAAGAAAGAACAAAGCACTGGCATGGATCGCCGCCTGGCCGTCAAATGAATTGTAAGCAATCCACCAGCAACATATTGCATCGGTAAGAATGATGACAATCGCCGCTATAACGTCCAGCTGTAGTTTAAACATCGGGTGTATGGCTTGCCCTGGCTTCTCCTGGTCGACTTTCTCTGGTTCCTCATTACCTGGGAGACTTCGAATGGCTTTCGCTTGTCTTTCCTTCCATTCTACCAGCCAGTTTTCTTTCTCATCTTCGATCGGTGGATCCGGCTTTGGCGTAACGATCGGATTGTCGAATGCCTTTCGCCAGTCCTCGATTGCTTCCTCGACTTCCTCATCCGTCGGCGGATTTAAATCCTCTATGGTTTCGTAATGGTCGGAAACGCGATCTGTAGATCCTGCGAATTCCGCCAGGGCTTCTTTCCTAAATTCGGTCATCCTGGCATTAATTAGGGATCCTTTGTTTTCTTCCAGTTCTGGATCGGCTTCTTTTAGTTCCTCATCTTCTGAAAAATCCAGCTGGCGATAAACAGCCTCCTGGATCTCGTAGTCCTCCGTATCTCTGGTACTTGGTACGATGACCAATTCCTCCAGATCTTCGACGGATGTATCCTCCGATAGCGATTCCCTGATCGCGTCCGCTAGTTTATCCGATACTGGTTTGCGTGGTTGTGGCGCTCGTAACTTGAGCGCTTTTTGTGAGGTTAGATCCTTGATTTTGCGATCCAGGACAAATCGGGTGATACCCAATTCGGTGGCGAGTGCCGTCTTTGTGATACTCATTTGTTGTTTTTTAAATTCGTTGAATGACTACAAACTTATATAATAAAAAAATCAAATGCAATTTTTGCTGCAAAAAACTACTGCAAAAAAAAAGAACCAACCCCTTTCGAGATTGGTTCCGTCTAAAACTATGAAACATACTGCCCGTGTCAATGGGCCTTCAACACTATGCGATTTAACCGGCGAGGTTTCCAGGTCCGATCGCCGTTGGGATGGCGTTTGGCATAATATCCACCCCTTTGAAAAAGTTTTGCCACATGGTAATTTGTGCCTGGCTTTGAATGAATACCATTGATCCAAAATCAAATCCATTAGCAGCTAGGAATAAGAAGTTGAAAAACAGCTTTGCCCCATTTGTTAAACCGGAGCCCTCAACCCTCCGCCTCGCCTCAACAACAGAAGCAATCGCTAATTTAGGATTCTTTGCTACAACCTCATTGAACTGTGTCCAAAACGTTTGGGCGTCGTTCACTAGTTCTTGAATATAGGGCTGGACGGCCACCCATTGGAAAAGGTCGGTATATTGGAACCCGTCCTGCAATGGTCTTTCTACAATGATGATAACTTGAGCGGCGTCGGCTATTGAATCCGTCACTTCCTCCGGTTCATCGTTTGCCATGACGATGCTTAAATTCCTTAGCGCTTGCTCATCGATTACAAATTTAAGTTCTTCCATTTGAATGAATTTATAAGTGATAAAATAAGTACAATTTAATACGGGGACTTCTGACCTGGTGCGAGGTATCCCGAATCGCTGGCTTTCATTAGCTTCTTTATCTTTCGCGCTCCGATCCGTGGAATGTTTACCGCTCTAGCCTGGTACCCGTCTTCGCTTTCAACTCGGATATCGATAACATCAACGGCCAGCCCTTGATCCTCCAGCAGTATTTCATAAAACCGGCGTACTGCAAAACCAGCATCGATAAAGTCTCCAGTTTCGGGGATGATATAGTATCGTCGGACAAAGTGCTTTAGTGTCGCTACGTTAAGCGCCTTGATTGCGTCCTCCGCATACAGGTTGGTTTTCATCCTTACCGATAGCTTAATAATTAGCTCCTGCCATTTACCATCGTCTTTCGCCCTCCAGAGTACCGTATATCTGGTCGGGATATCGGATACAATGTACCTGGTGTTTTTCGTTGGTAATTCTCCTGGCTCCTCTGGTTCTTCCTCTGGCTCCTCTGGTGGGTCGCTTGGATTAATCGGATTCTCTAGCATCCTAGTAATCACCGATAAGCCGTGGCCGTTGTTCTCATCATATCCGGTCGGTGGTAAATCGGTGGTGTACTTGATCATGTGGGCACGAATTTGCGCAGCGGTGGCCATAGGGTTAACACTGGCCAGGATGGCATATATTGCGCCCTGGGTTGGCGTACTCATTGAAGTTCCCGATAACGCTCTGACTGTTCCGTTTTTCCAGGTCGAATTAATGGCCACTCCTGGAGCGATAAAACTAATACCCTCGCCATAGTTTGAAAAGCTGGCCTTAGTGTTGTTGGTACCACTTGCGGAGATAGCATCCGTATGTAATGACCTGGCCGGATATCCTAATTCCTTCTTTCCTGAATTACCGGCGGCGCATACGACCGCAATACCGGCTTTCTTTGCCTCCGCCAGTGCGATATCAAAAGCGGCGGATCCTGCTGATCCTGACAGCGAAAAATTAAAGATGATAAACGCGTCGGGATGTTTCTTTGCATCTTCAATCATCTTATAAACCGCTGTAGTCATCCAGCTATATAATCCGGAACCCTGGTCGCTCAAGACCTTGACGGGGACGATATTTAATAATCCCTTTTCCGCCAGGTACCTAGCTATTCCCAATTGTTGGGACTGGTTCCAAGCGCCATAGATGCCGGCGACATGCGTTCCGTGCCCGTTTCCATCTTCCTTTGATGGCTCACCGGTGAAACTAAAGCCAGTCCTTGACGACTTGCTTAACATCTTGTGTTTAAGATCTCCAGCCGTATCGAATACGTATACCCATACCGGTCGTTTCAATTTGCTTTTGATCTTGTCAGCGTTGGCCGTAATCGCCAGGTTAAGATTACCCCAATTAAGGATTTCAGCCTGGCCAGCAGACATCGACGGGGCCATGTCGGTTACTTCGACCGGATCAAGGACGACATCAAAGCCTTTTAAGCTCTTTAGTGCTTTCCTGTTTTGCTTGTACTCCTTTACGTAGGATTTCGGCAAATCTTTCGGTACGCGCTGCGCAAATAGGCTAGTCGATAAGACCAGCAGTAAAAGCGCGATTGTGATTCTTTTAATCATTGCTTATTTAATTTAGGTTGAAAAATCTAAGTGTCATGTAACGGGGCGCTGGATAGGTTCCACCAAACCAGGTCCAAATTACCCGCGACCTATCCTGTAGGCCAGCGGGAAAATCTTGGGAATGGGAAACGGTGACGCCTTCGGAATCGGTGATAGTAATATCGACCTGGTTGTCATTGATCTTACAAATAGCTATTGTAAAATGTTCCTCCAGGTCAACCGATATCAAAGTCTGAGTAAAAGTGCGCTGGCCATCAACATGGTAATAAGCGTTAAGCTCCATTAATTCGAATTCCGGATCCCATCTCCAGCCGACCATTGCCGAATTGACATGGTTACTAAACGCGTCCCAAGCTAGACCGGTAAGCTTATTCCAGTCCTTTTGGTTTTCGTCGCCATGCTCATATGCGCAATTAGTGTCGAAGTACCATGTTTGCGAGATCTTATTATCATTCTTCCAAATCAAATCGTAAGGTCGTGATCGGTGATCGTTTACGAGGATCTCAACCAGTGCGAATCCCGTTTCCTGATCCGGTACATGTTTTCCGCATCCCGTAGAACTCAGAACCAGGAGTAAAAGAATGGGAAATGTAAACCGCTTGATTAGTTTAAACATCTTAGTCTTTTTTGGTGAAAGAAATCTTAATTAATCGCCGTTGTAGAAATCCGCCGCCAATAGTGCATAACATATCGACGACATCAAAGCCGCCATACATATATTGATCAAGTAATTCCTTACCTAATCCAGCCAATACGGCAAAAACAAGACCATGTTTTTTTGATGTGAACGCTATTAAAAGACCCGCCCAAGTATGTAACGCGTATTGTTCAAATGGCGTCATTATTGCAATATTTTTAATTATTTATTGCCGTATTGCTACTCCCGTCCATATAATGATTGTTTTTTAGTTGTATGTCTGTTGTTGTACTGTTTTGATCTTCGTTTATAGTGGGTGTGTTTGCAAAAAAACTATCACTTATCATGTTTCTACCGCCACCCTCTAAGCTAATCACAGCGCTGCTAAAACTTATGTTCGACATTAGAAACCCAGAAGTATTGTATATATATACAGGGCCAGAGGACCAGATAAAAGAACCACTTAGGGTGAATCCAGAGGTTACATTCTCAGTAACTATGGCATACATTGCATTGTGATTAAATGTACTGTTAGACACACCAGAATGACCAGGGTTTACGCCCGTATCTGAGCCATAAAAAAAACCAACCCGATTCCCATTGAAATGGCAATTGTCGAATAGGAGATTCTTCGAAAACACTACCGCACCAATTAGACATCCGTTCCCGCTAAAGTTCTCCAGTGCAGAATACTCTGCGGTACCTTCGAAGACTACACCAGCATAACAATTTAACGCGTAGCTATCTGATATTTTTACGCCGTTAGCCCACTCTTCCCCCGTAGCAATTATTTGTATGCCCGTATAAGTGAAGTCCTCAAACACGCAATCGTGAATATTTATCCGTTCCACAAAAGCGGGTCCAGTAACACCGCCTATTTTAATACCAACCTCAGTGCCCGCGCCTCGTAGATTGTAAATACTGTCTAAATTTCCAAGTATGGCGCTAGAATTAATATCGATAGTTGAACCGTTGCCTCTTAAGGTCAAACCATATATCTCTAAGTCTTTAACCCCCGCCGTGGTTATGTCAAATATATTGTCTACACCTGGTGCTAACTCTATAATTGTTTGGCCAGGGACACCATAAATACGCTTTCCAGATTCAGAAATAACAATAGGGTCGTTGACTGTATATGTTCCTGGTGGAATGTATATTTCTTCACCCCATTCGATAACCTCTGGCAGGTTAGATAAGTCTGGTAAGACCGAAGCATTCCTTTTATAGGCAAATGTTTCCTGCCAGAAATCAAACTCTAACACTCTATTTGCTGTATATGTTACGCTTGTTCTGCTTGATGTCGAAAACCCTGGCGTTTTAGGGCTAATCGTTCGATACTTCACCGATCCCGATGTCGTCAAAGATAGTGTTATGTGTACATTAGGATAAAGGGAAAAGTCAATGAATTCTTCATCAAACGAATTAGAATAGAAAGTATTAAGCCCTATTTGGGTTGTAACGGTATCTCTTTCTAACACTAGGATGCTATCAGCATCGTACAGGTAAACAAAAGATACTATTATGTCATCAATGGCCGCAGCATCGATTATCAAAGAGTAAAACTTACGAGTGTTATCGTTAATATAAATATCATATTCCCCCCACATTTGGCCAGCGCCTAAATTACTGCTATGTGTTTGTGTGGATTTATCATAAGGCAAAGGCACAACCCCAGATTGAGCTACCGCAAAGTTCGCCGCCGCTCCACTATTAGCGTTAAAGTAACCAAGGTTTACAGCGTCCCCCGCATCTGTTGGAGATGCTAAGTTTGTTATTTTTGCCGCCCCTGCGTCGTTCCCTTGTGTTAAAACACTAGATAAATCCTGTGAGCCACCGCCACCACTTGGAAAATCAGCCCTAATCGCTATCGATGAGTCTTGTAACTCAGAGCGCGGAACTAATGTTTTTTCTGTTCCGCTTGTGCCGTCTTTATATCTTAAATCACCAGTACCTGCGGCTCCTGAACGTATAGGATATAAATAGAAATAACTATCGCCAAAAGTTATATCTACGGGGTCAGAAGTCGGAGGAATTACCCCTAAGTGATCCTTAAATATTCGCCAATTACTTATACCATTAAATGCAAAATCCAACCTTGGGTTAGTTGCATCCTTAATAAAACTAATTTGCGTACTCAGGAAGCTATCATCAATAATCCCCTTAGTTAGAGTTACACTAGATAAAAGTGTTTGCTCTCTATAGGTAGCGTTCACCAATGATTCATAAATGTACCCACCACTAGACGGTAATTGAATTCCTTTGCTTGTCCCGTCCGGACTTATCCAAAACGTATCTAAGTCTATTTCTTGGCTTGCTATATGGTCCCAATTACCACCGCCGCCGCCTGACCTAATAAGCCACCGATCCGAAGAATAAACCCCGCTAGTATCACCAGCAACATTTACCCATTCGTCGCCAGTTGTAGGACTTAAAATCGTCGTGTCTTTCACATTTGTTATACGACTAACTACCACACTAGCCGCGCCAGATCCAATTAAAGACCAAGACGCGCCACCCCATTTATATAAATCCCCACTTGATTTATCTAAATAATTGATAGGATCGCCAACATTAGGCGTATGAACAGGAACCCCCGATTGTGATAAAACATTATCAGTAGGAACCCAAATGCTATTCACTCGATCCCACTTACATAAGATGTTTAAGTCGATAAAAAAAGCGACTTCTGTTCCATAGGTTGTCTCCGGAGCGGTGGCGGTTGCATAGGTCGCCAGTGTATAGCCTTGATAATACCGTATACCAGTACCTTTTACCATCACTTGTCCTGACAGATTCAAAACAAGAAAAAATGCCGCTAAGAAGCTAAAAACGGCTTTAAAATGAGTTTTTGCTTTATAATTCATGGTTTAAGATTTACGTATTTTCTGAATATTGGCTGGAAGGCCATAAATATTAATTAAAGCTAACGAATAAGGATCCCAGATCGCCACACCACCGACACCGGCCTCCGCGTCGCTTGCATAGGTCACAGTCGGAGAAAGGATCCGGACGATGCCTGGAGGTAATGCGAATTCATTAGAAAGTGCTAAGGCATAACATTGCCCGTCCTGCAATCCGTTCAATCTGGCCGAATTATCATCGTTATAGATATCCGACGACATGTATTGAAATACGATACCCGCTGGCATACCATAGATGTTAGCCAGGTTAAGGTCGAAATACTCACCAGCAACGGCACCGCCGGCGGATGCTAATTGCTCACTTCCATATTCCCCGATTGAAACTATATTACACAAGGATACAACAATTGGATAAAGTACCGAATCGTAAAAAGGCCCACATTTAGGAGAAGCTAAACGGATGATTACGAAATTAGCCTGGCCTGGCATATCGGTAAGTACTACGCCAGCTTGAAGATCTGCCGACGAAAAGGATCCCAAAAACACTTCGACGCCTGAAACAATGGCATAAACTTCGTTAACAATTTCCACCGACTGGATAGATTCAGCTACTAATGTTTTGGTGCCATCCGTCCAGCTGGTGACGCGTGGGAGAACCCATCCGGTCGCTATTCCCTCATAATAGTAATAAGCGCCTGACTTTTCATTAAACACAATCTGACCGACTAGGGCTAAAGCTGACGTATAACCAGGACCGGCCGAATTGTATTGCTGTAGCAATAACACGGATCCAAGTAATCCGTCTGGAGATCTTAAAATATAATCGCCATCCTGGAGATCTTGACTCGTTCCGTTAACATCGTCGTACCTAAAATTAATGTAATCCGGAGATCCATCGGTAAGGATTGCTTTTACGTCGTAATTAACACTAATACAATTCCCTGGCGTTAAATCACAGCTGTTTTCACTAGCCGACTGAATGGCAATAGCATTCGCTCTAAATGTTACCGACGCCGTACCGATATCACCGACGCCGTTATCCCAATCCGGATCGGACAAAACGAAATTATAGGCCCGATAATAAATCCCCTCTGACTCGATCTCTATTTTATCGTGAACCTGGATTGCCATTAGTGTATCGAACATGTATACCGGCCCCCGTATTTGGAAAGTGTACTGCTTGTAAGCTACTTTTTGAGAATAGAATTCGATCGACTGTCGCTCGTCGCCAACGGTCTGGAGCTGGTAACTAGGTAAGCGGATCAAGGATTTATAATACACCGTATTCATAAACCCATCGTTGTACTCCAGTAGATCCCCATTATTCCCATACTTAATCGGATCGCCGTGGCAATAGCTGATTTTCATATGTTGGCTCAATTCTGTCGGATTCATCATATTGAACCGTTCCGAATACCAGGTATTCAAACCGTCCGACATAATAGCATAGTAAAAACCAGCTGTTAGCGATATTCCTAAGATCTTTACCGTAGCGGGATAAATTATATTTTCCCTGGTGCCGTCGGAATTCACCTCGATCCTTAGACCAGCAGCTTTAATTTCTGCTGTGATATCGGAGATCGAATCCGTCTCGCAATTATACAGACGAAAATAAACGATCTGGTTTCCCGTTACATCCCGCCCCCAAGAAAACGACGGCACCTGGTTAAGTGGTACCGGATCGTTATAAGGTACCTGGTGCTTATGCTGGTACCGGCTGTAATAATTCAGCGCTAACGAGTCGTACCACTTGAGCGGTGAGGGCTGCGTAATAAATTCAAAGGCCATGCTTTAGTTTTAGATTTACCAAAATTCCATTTAAAACACTCTCGTCGTACTCATCAATCAGGCCATTTCCCTGGCCGGTTGTAACCAAGGAATTAAGATCTGGCAAAGTACCTGGTACTCTGGCAATCGTCTGCTCCTTTATTCTAAGTGTAGATATTCCGGATCGATCGGTATTATTTAGATTTGCCTCCGATCCAGGCAATCGATATTGATAATACTGTTCATGGATATAGAGAAACGAACAGTACCCATTTTGCAAAGTATAAAAAGTCCCGTCGACCGTGAACGAAACAAGCGGCACCTCATAGCTAGAGGATGTTAATTGCGTGCATTCAGTGATAACAAATCCCTGTTTAGAAATCGATCCTGGTTGGGAGATAATAAAATCAAGGTCCGACGTTACCCTGGAAACCTCCAGCTGTTCAATATTCCCTTTCTGGACATATGGCGATAGTATCTGAATCGGGAACCCTTCGAAAGCGGCCGAAACATCGTCCATCCATCCGAATTCCATCCTTTCGGCTAGGATTGATTTATCGTATGTTATCGTATTTGAAGCATAGGACCAGGGCCGTAAATTCTCATTATTCAATAACGTGGTGAAGTCCGCCCCAACATTATCCGCCGTATAAGATCCCCCGCGTTCGAAAAAATCGATATGTTCCAACATGAATCGGGAATCCTTGACGAAATAAAAAACCCTCCAGTGTACTTTTAATAACAAAAGTAAGTCGTTTAGACTTACCTCTGCTTTCCTTGCCGCCGTGTCATAATTCCCGACTATCACATCATTTTTTACTGACAGAATCGGGATTGTTCCGTTAGTCTTAATGGGATTCGCCAGGCCATAAAAGAAATCTGAATATATCGACAAAGCCTGGTGGTCGACCGTCGTTCCAATGGCTTTTAAAACAACATTAATAGCATCTGACAACCGGTAGCTATTCCGATTTGTCACCGGTTCGGATCCTTGACTTTGTGCAGTCCGGAGCGCGCCGTCCATAGCAACCCATAAACTGAAAGCCTCCCAAGAAAATTGATTTATAGGCTGGTACTGCTCACCGGCCAGATCCGCCGGTCGGACAAAGTACTCGCCAGGATTGTTTCCAGCGGTGGATATTACCGTCCCGAAATTCGTTGGATCTGTTTGCACAACTTCTGAGATCTGGACAAGGCCATTGATATCATACGGTAAAGCCCTGGTATAGCTGTTCTGATCGACGATATCCGGATTATTTAGGAGTAGTGTCGGTGATGCTCCGATCGTCTCCTGGTTAGTCAGCAACCGGCTATAGATCCGGACCTGGAAAGCTTCGACCATTGGCCCACCAGATAAGGATCCCCATTTTGTACGATCGCCAACCGAAAACGGATCGTCGCTCCAATTAGGAAGTAGCAAATTATTCTTTAGGTATACATTGGTACTGGTGGCGACTTCTACGATTGCCGGTATAGGGGAAACGATGTCGAAACGATACACACCATCGAGGCGGACCAGGGTAGTAATATCATAGAATCCGGACACGTCCGGCGTCGGGCTATTTTGAGTCCCGGTTACATAAAGGTACTCCTGGGATAATTGGAAATGGTAATCGCCTGTAAGTACCGCGTCGTCTGTCTCTGGGCCTGTTGTCTCCTGATCTTCATTGACTCCGGATCCAAACACGTTAGCTATTAAATCGTGCCCCGCTAGGTACACCTGTAGGATTGCTCTTTTGGTGTAAGAAACCGAAACAAGTTGCGCCCCCAAATCGACCAGGTTAAATTTCTTTGCTCGACCTTCTTCTATTAGCTTGTAATCATCCAGCGTATCGAATTTAAAATTCACCCGACATTGATCTTCCAGCCATTCGCCGTCCAGGTAAGTGGCGGATCCCATCCAGCGTAGATCTCCGGTGGCGGCGGATCTCATAACCAGGGTAAATTCGGTATCGATCGACAAAGCCTCCAGGGTAGCATAAGCACCGCGAATAAAACCAACTCGACCGGATAGATCCTCGGTTGAAAAATACTCGCCTTCTTTTCTACGGCCATTGATCGAGAAGCCATCGCCGAAAATAATCTCGCCAGCCAAAGAGCTGGTATTTAGCTCGACCTCTCCGGATCCGGTATCCAGGTAAATTTTATTATACATTGGTTATGCTTATGTGGTTACCGCGTTCACGAATGATTTTCCCGTCTTGAGTTACTATAGTGCTATCCCCAACCTTTTTATCGATGGACTTCAAAGTCGCTTCCATTGCCCTGGTTTGTATCTGGTAGTTAGACGAACCAATATTATACACCTGGCGAACATCGGCTGGAGCGGATCCACCATTATTAAACATGTCGATCGCGTCGTCGATCGCTGGTCCATGTTTGGCGACCGCCTGACGGCTAAAGATGCCTATTTTCTCGCCTCCCTCAGCGTAATTATCCACCCCGTTATGTGTCCCGATAAATGTGTCGTCTCCGGATTCATGGGATCCGCCTTTTACGTCGATCTTACCTCCTTTACGGAATAAGCGCCTGGTCAGTCCTGCGACTTTCAATTTTGCGGCCGTAAAGGATCCCAACATCAAGGCGGCAGCGGCCAGGCCAAAGGGGAACGGTAACTGGCCATAGATCTTCGAAACCATAGTAATCAAATTACCGGTTTGCTGGATCGTCTGGATTCTTTCCTGGGCTTTCGCTGCTCGCCTCTGCTGTTCCTCTGCTTTCTCCTGGTTGGCTTTCGCTTGTTCTAACTGCCTTTGTGCCGTGGCGACTTGTGCCGTCTCTCCAGCTTCCAATAATGCCAGCTGAGTATCCAAATTCGCTTGAGCGTCGTCCGTTTCTTCTTTCCGCTTATCGACTAGTTTATTAGTCAATTCTACGCGTTTAGCAAAGAAGCCGGTAAGCTGATCTTTAGCAAAATCAAACGCTGATTTTAAAGCCTCTTTTCCCCCTTCTGATAAGTCGAATCCAAGCGCCTCGAATAATCCGACCTTTTCGTCCTCATCCGGCTTTATAGATTCCCTGAATCCTTTCAGGAAGGAATCCAACTCCATTGCATTTTCCTTTGCCGCCTCGATCCCTAATTTGCTTTGAGCGCTCAAAAGTTTTACCCTTTCCGCTACGCCTTCATTTCCTACCGTTAGTGCATTGGTGAATCTATTATCCGCTAATGCGGACACCTCGATCCTTTGGGCTAGTTCTAGTTGTGCATCTGCAAGATCTTGCAAACCGGTTCGCCGGTCGCGGATAACCTCCAGTAATCGTCCCTCGATAATCTCCGATAATCCAAGCGCCCGTATTTTGGAGTTTAGCGTCCTGGCGTCGGACGTTTGGATAAGATCGTTAGCATCGATTTGCAGATCGGTAAACTTCTGAATAGTTGCAATCTGGCTATCGAATGAGCCATTGAATAAGGCGACCGTTTCTCGGAATATCCGCGATCGCTGCTCCAGGGTAAGCCGGTCGTCGGCCAGTAGCCGTTCATTAATGGCCTTCTGATTGTCTACGCCATCGATAAGGATATCCAGATCCCGTTCAAGCCTATCTTGGACCAGTTCACGTCGTACCTTTTCGTTTTCTAGGATGGCGATTGTTAGCTGGCCCTCTGCCTCGACTAGCGTCCTTTGCGCGTCTAGCTGTTGACCGACCAGGGCTAAAACGTCCTCACCGTTTCGCCGCCTCAGCTCGATTTCTGTATTCAATAATCCTAACCTGGTCTTAGCGATTGCGACCTCGATCTCTGCTGACTTTTGGAGCTGGACCAGTGCCCGTTCGTTGGCTTCTTCCCGTTCCTTAAATGACCTGGTGCCATCGTCCGCAATAAGCCGTTGCTTCTCCAGCTCTATATTAGTTTTTGCCAAAGCGACACCTAACTCGCCGGTTACTTTCTCCAGGTTCCTTTTCTGGACGGCGAGATCTCCCATCGCGTCAGCCGTGGCGATTACCTCTCTGGTAGTTTCGGCAAAGGCTTCGACCAGGTTGTTTTGTGCCTCCGCATCGAGTCCAGTTATTGATTGTGTGACCGCTTGGAACGCATCGACGCCAGCCTCTTTTAACTTGTCCATGTCCCGTTCCCAAACCGCCGTTAATGCTTTTCCTACGGCTCCTAATAGCTTTGGCAATGCCAGGAACCGGTTAACGATTTGACTAACTAAGAAGTCCTTAAAATCCTCCATTGCTTGTTTAGGATCCTCAAAGGCTGCGATAGCTGCTCCAGCGAATCGATCGACGAACCCGATTAGCTCCGACATAATACCAGATAATACACCGGTTATACGAGCGAATAACTGTGCACCTCTTTCGGTACGTTGGAAAGCCTTAAAAAGTGCTGTTAGTGAACCCACAATAAGCGATAGCACTAAAATGAATGGGTTTTTGGATATTAAGGTCAGTACTTTATTTAATCCCAACGTTCCGCCGGTGGCGTCGTCGATTGCCTCTGCATAGTTTCCGACATTTAAGCTAGTCTTGCCGGTAGCCTCCTGGAGCCGCTTCATTTCTTCAAAGATGGCTTTCGTCTGTTCCTCCAGTTCTTTAGCTTCTTTGTTGTTTTCCCGTTCCTCTGCTGTTAACTTATTCAGCTCGATTTTATTCAGCCGGTATTGAGCGGATAAATTATTATAGGATCCCTCGACGGACGTTGCTAATTGCGCCTGGAGCTTTGCAATCTGGTTTTGTTCCCTTGTGGCTGCTCTGACTTTTGCCAGCTCGACCGCATTCTCATCTAAGGATTTATTATACTTCTTATATGCCGCCTGGAGTTGATCGACTTGCTTTGCGGATTTGGCGATCGCTTCCTGGTCTTTTTTCCGATTAGGATTCAGCTTTTTAATACCCGCCTCAATTTCGCCGGTCGTCTGCTTTATCTTTTGGACGAATTCGGTATAAGCCATATCAGCCGCAACCAGATCCTTTTCCAGTTTTTCCAGTTCATTTCCGTGGATGTATATATCCTCAATGCGTGTTGGGTTTGGCATGTCACGTCGTTATTTATTGGCTTTTTTAATAGCGTCCAACGCTTGAAAGTATGGGATAACTCCCATCGATCGAGGCGACACCGAAAAACTACTATTTACTATCATATTACAGGTATGCGCATAGGCTTGTATTAGCTGTACTTCCATACCCTTTACCCCTGCGAATACGTGGGTAATGAATGAAAAAGCGAAATACCGATCGATAGCGTCTCGCCTTTTTTGAAGGTCTGGATTAGTTTCTCCCAGATCCTTACACCTGATAAGGGTATGTTCTTTTAAATAAGCGTAGTAGGTGCGGTCCTTTCCGGATCCCGCTCTTTTAGGGAAGAATTGCGAATATTCAAGCCCGACTTTTTTTTTTACGAATTCCACAAAGTCGGATATAATGCCCCACTTTACCGATTTTCGGTGCAATGTGGCTACCAGGTCATCGATACCGGATTCCGTTAAATCATCATTGGTAATTACGCGACCGTTAATGGTGTGTATAAACGCACAAAAACACCTCATTTTGGGTGAAGTGTTCGAGACGATGAATTCGATCGTCTGGTTTTGGTTGATGATCTCCTGTTTTGCCTCCTGGAGATTGTGATCGCATTTGACCAGGAAATTATTATTTCGTCTCTGGACGGCGGCCACATCGGATCCAATACCAATATCGATTAGCAAATTAAGATTGTACACATGAAACCGGTAGGACGTTAAATCCTGGATCGACGTATACATTTTTAATTCGTTAGCGCCCCATTTAATTACCTTCATCCTTTAAGTGATTTATTTGGTCGACGATTTGCGCCTCTTTTAATTTAATCTCTAGCTGGAAATTCTGCTCTTTGTGCCTCATGTCCTGACGGGCTTTCATAACTTTTAATACTAAGACTATACCACCACCGACAACCCAATACATAACCGCTGGAAGGTTGTCGATTACTATCGAGGTAATTGTCGCGCCGGTTCCCCCTGCAAAAGCTAACAGGTTTAAAACCTTGTTTGAAAAATAATCCATAACTGGTCTATTGTTTATTTGTAATGGGTACATAATGAAAGCTTTTGGTGTAGTAGATTTCGCCTCTCTCATGGCTGTAGAACAGTTATTTACTTGGTATTTATCATCTTAGCATAAGAACTATCAATTATTCGCTGTGCCTCGGCATCTGTCCAGGGCTCTTTTTTTTCTCCAAAATATGGCCTGGCGAATCCTATTTCGATCAAGTGGTGATTTAATAGGATTCCATCTTTGTAAACTTCGATTAGATATCGGCCGTATTTTCCTTTATCTCCAGCGAGTGAGGACGAAATCAAATTCTCATCCTTGCACCACCATGTAACATAATCACGGACAACTCTAGCCGCTTGTTTCGTTAGGGGTGTACCGCCCCGCATTTCTGGTGTATCTAAGCCCTTTAGGCGGACTTTTTCCTCCTTACTGACTGTGAACCCTAGTTCATGCGACAATGTTATCGAGTCGCCATCGTAAGCGCTCACGAATGCAGCTTCGAACGTATATTCCCGCTTTTCTATCATTAGCAGCGGTTTAAGTTGTTATACGAAATATTAAGATTGATACGAAACCCCCCAAACGGACGCATAAGGTATTGGGAGCGGCTTTCCGGTAGTTTATAGCCCTTATAGATGTTCTTCCCCTCATGAAACATATCGACGGCCGTATAAGAGCTATGTATGTGGACAATATCCTCCAGGGCTTGAAGTACTAGCCCCTTTACATTTTCATTGGTTCGAGTACTCCAGTTAGTGGGGAATACGGTTTTGATATTGTACCAAACGATTAGCCCGATTTTCTCCTTTACGTTGGCCCCACTTCGAAGCTTCTCCGGACTGTCGAAAATAGACCTGGTTTCGTCTCTGTCAAAAAACAGAAAATTTCCTAGACTCTCATCTGGAAATAAAGGGAAGTACTCGATCCCGTTGGTAGTATAATAAGCTGGAATAAGTCCCTGGTTTGCATCGTCGACACGTTGGGCCAATCCGTAATTATTATCTATCCAAGATAATTCACTGGCCAGGTTGTCGGATATCTCCCAAAGCGCCCGATCCAGGAGGACGGGATTGTCTGGGATCATCTTAGCGGGTACTCGTAAACTACTCATTTAGTAAAAGTTTTCTGACTGCCTCGACAATCTGTGGATTAATCTTTTCCCGTAGTTTCTCCAGGCTATCGTCGTGTAGGCCAAAAATATCATCGCCGTATCGACTCAATAGGTATTTGGTGTATTCAGTATCGGCGCTTAATGTGAATTCCTCCGATCCGAATTCGACCGTAAACTGTTCGTATAAATTCCCGCGATCCCGTAACGTAACCCGATCGAATGGCTGTCTGTCTCGCCGTTTTCTTTCGATCGTCCTGTCTGCGTAACCTGGTAGAATATCGGATCCATCGCCTTTTTTCCCATTGTGCAGCTGTTCACGGTTTAAATTGACCAGGAATTTTTCGTTTTCAGCTGTTTTGAGCACTTCTAAGACGATTTTATCGAATTCCTGTCGTACTTGTCTCACTCTTGATATTTGTTCTTTAAATACCATCATTTAAAATTCATAGTACCCGGTTGGCTCAGATCCTAGACTTTCAAAAATAGGCCTCGATTCTACCTCTGGGAGTAGCGTATCGTTAACCTGGTTATACTCGAATTGGATGGCGGCTAACGCTTTTCGGTACTTACCGGCCAAACTTGTATCGTTTTTATCGTTCTTATTGCCGTTAATCTCATCCAAAAGCCAGGCTTTTATCGATGCGGCGTTCTCAGTATTTCGGTTAAGCTTGGAATTAGGATTCGATATCAGCTCCTTTAGAATATTGATCGCCAGCTGGAGCGCAATAAATCGAGCGAAAATAAGTCGCTGTTCGATTACTAGATTCGTATAGTCGGCATGAAAAGAAAGATCCAGATTCAGTCCGTAGTTGGTGCCGCTGGTATACGAGTTTCCAGATACGGCCCACATATTCGAATCATTTGATTTGGCGATCGAGAATGCAGTCGCATTAAAATGGCGTTCACTTGGAAAATACAAACGGCCGTGGTCCTCATATCCGAAACCCAATACCCCGTTAATGGCCTGGCCGGTGATCTCATCCTCATGGTACCCTATAAAGTACGTGGTACCAGATTCTAAGGCCCAGTTTACGTCCACCCATTGAACGGATCCGCCGACGGTGTATGTAATCGACTGATTTTGGACTTCGACGGCTGAATCGCCTTTAAATAGCCTTAGCGCGAAAGTTTCCGCCTGTTCCATCTGGATTCCAACTTTTCGAATCAATCCCGCGATTCCTTTATCGCATTTTGGTGTTATCGATATCCCAACAAACCGACCGTTTTTAGTCTGGAGCTGGTCAAAGGATCCCGCGATATTAAAAAGGCGACTGTCGGCTAATAGGTTGGTTGCTGTCTTGCGGCCGATCTTAGTATCAATCCAAATACCGACGCCTTCCTGGATGGCTGTTTTCATTAGCCGTTCTACCCATCCAGTAAAAGCCGTATTCCTGGCTGGATCGTCTCCAGTGTGGATTTCGTCGAAACGTGGCGCTAGTGCAACCAGGTTATCAATCGTCAACATTGAATGAATGGAATTCATAAACAGACCGCTATCGCTAGTAGTTAAGCCGGTCAGCTGCCAGCCACTAGGATCCGCGTTTTGTTCCCATCCAACCAGGCTTAAAAAACTCGCTTCGATGCTTTGGATATCAAACATATATTAGAATTGGAAGAAGGAAAGGAGCTTTTAAACCCCTTTCCTCTCGATTGATAAATCCTATCAAATACCAAACAAATGAAAAACCTATCTAGTCATTTATTGCGCGATCTGGAATTTACCCGTTGCCGACGCAATGGTCGCCAGATCTGAATTGTAAGCATGTACAAAGGATTTTCGTACGTGGAACCCATAGGCTTGTACCTTGGTGGCTGTAAGGTGTGCCGTACTAGCATTCAAGCCAGAAGCATCGACCGCGCCATCATAAGTATAGGTTCCCATCTTCCCGCCTAATCCTGGAATGTCCATAATCCGCCATTGGTGATTGTTGCTCTTATGTGACCAAACATTGTCTGGTAAGAACTGATCAAGAACGCCAACAGATCCAGACTGAACAGCGAAGCCGGTAAAAGCCTGGCCAGCGCCATCCGCTACATTATTGGAGAAATGCCAGTTCTTGTCGTTCCACTGGTACGTTTTGTCGCTGTCCTGCTGTGCTCCTTTCTCCAGGAGGTTATTGCGGACGTGAGACTCCAAAGAGGGATTACCAACCACATCGAAAGGACCGCTAAAATCGTTCCCTCTCATCAATGGGTTGATATCACCGATGATCTGATCCTTAAAGGCATTCGTTCCACTGATAACGTCACCGGTTAAGGTGTACTTGCCGCCTAAAGTGGATCCTAATACCTGGGTTTTGTTCGTCTCCAGTACGGTAAGGGCGTCTTGATCCCATTCGTTCAACAATGCCAATACCCATCGACGCATTTGTGTATTGAAATACTGTCGAGGACTGATATTGTTGTTGTAAAATTGGGCGTCGTACATTAGGAACCCGAAATAATAATCGGTAAAAGTTACCGCCATTAATTGGGAGGTCAAAGGATCATCGATAACGGCTACCGGTTGGGTAACGTTTTGGATCGTACTAGCCGCGTAATCAATTACAGGGATCTCTAATCCTGATCCTACGGCGGCGATCGCCTTTGATCGTAGGTCGTTATTGATAATGGAATTTGGCGCCTGTGATTGCTTGGAAAATAAATTCCATGCACCATAATTGCCGGTTCGATATTCCCATTTTGCAATGTCCGGATTATCAGACCGGAAATTCTGCAATCTGGTTGCGATTAAAGTCATGATTTAAAATTAAGAGTTACGAAATGGGAATTCTCATACCCGTATTAGTTAATTATTCGCCAGCAGGATCCGACGATTCGTTTTGTGGCATCTCATCCACTTTGTTATCGTCCCAGATCTTAGCGTATTGATCCCCATAAGAGGGATCTGTTTCTTTTACTCCTTTTGAAAGGAGGTATTTATCAATCACCACCGAGGCAGCGAATTGATCTTTAGCTTCGGAAAAGTCCAGCGTCACGACTTTAGGATCTGCTTTACTTGGAGGTTTTGATCCGCCGCCTGGTGCTTTCTTTCCTGTATCGATTAAGTCCCCCAATTGAGCGACGTAATATGACTGTAATGTATGCGGCTTAAATCCGTCCTCTTTATTGGTTAGGATCGTTTTATCCGGACCTCTCAAAATAGTAGACTTTCCGCCCTGGCCATCGTCGGTCTCCTCAATGGTCACATTATTGAGGATGTCGGATCGGCGGCGCTCAATCTCATTTTTAAGGATCTGTTCCCCGTATACATCTTTAAAAACGACTCCTTTCTCAGCCTCCGCAAACTTTAGACTGGTTACGGTCTTTTTAACCTCCAGCTCTTTGTCCTGCAAAGTCTTTTGGAATTCAGTCGTTTTCGTGTCTAAAGTACCCTTGATTGTCTCCAGCTCTTTGTCCTTATCCGCAATCTGACCGGTTAAGGTTTCGATTTGCTTTTTAAGGGCTGGATCTCCGTCCCCGTCTTTAATCTTCTGCTCTAAATCGGCTACTTTGGTTTTCAATGGCCAGACATCCTTTAGAATTGCGCTCATATGCTGATAGGTTTGCATATTCGCGGGTTTTTCCAATCCCGTTATCGCTTTTATATCCTTATCGTACCCCTCATGTAACGTTCTAGTTACTTTGTCTATCGACAGTTTCTCATCGGCTTTCGATAGATCCTCGATAACGGTCAAAAGGCTTGCATCTAGTTTGGCCAGCTCGGCATTTGTTTTTAATTTGTCAATCGTCAACATGTTTCACATTATTTGTTGATGGAAAAAAATAGGTTTATACTGTCGCGTTGGCTTTCGCCTCCTCGGCTGCTTTTTCAGCCGCTGCCGCCGCTTCTCGACGGGTAAGTGTTTTACCTCCTTTCTCTGGATCAATTACTTCTACATATTCATCGTTGAAAGTGACGCGTTTTTTAGTCGCGTTTTTTAAAGCCGAATAAAGTCCTTTGTCCATCAAAAGTCGGGTTTCGACATCCGCTCCAGCGTGTAGGATCCGGATGTAATTAAACCCCTGGGTAATCAATTTCCGCCGCATGAATAACCAAGCGTTTTGCGGAATTTTTGTAATGTTTGGTAAGGATGCTTTCTCGCCATCGTCCCAAACAACTTTTTCTAGTTCTAGGTGCACCAGGTCTTCGGTACCCTTTTCCGGTTTGTACTTAGCGACCTCATCCTCGGAAAGCCGAAATTCCTTTAAAGATGGATTTTTCGTCCTGGAATCAATCAGCACCTTACCGGCTAGTTTGTTCTTTGCCATTGGTAAATAATTAATAGTGAATTAATCAGACCCGCCGCTGTTACCTGGTGGGTCATTTTCTCCGCCGTCGTCAGATCCAGCGCTAGGATCCTGTTCGGCTATATACTTAGAAAATTCTTCCTTCAAAATTGAAACCTTCTTAGCTACCGGTACGTTTGGCGAAAATTGGGAAATCGGAAATTTCTCCGCCTCGAACCTCATTAGGTAACTCGATAGATTCATTTTTAACATAAAATCCTCAAATCGAATTAGACCCTGTTGGTACATTGTTGTTACCTCAGAAATGGTCCTATGTCGAAACGGATCCAAGTGGTTGACGATCGCCTGGCGTTGCATCAGCTCCGGATTGTTCCTATACATACTTTCGTAATATAGATCCTGGACCTTATCCATCGTATTCGCTGAAAAAGCCGACGTTCTCACTGACTCGTAAACCTCTATTAATTGAGACGAATTAAGTACGTAATGCTCCGTTCCTAGGGATATCGATAGCCCTTTGAATGTATTGTACCTGGAGCGGCACAAAGTCGCGTCTAACCACTTTATAACACGCTCCGCATTCTGTTGTGGGTATTGCAATGCAGTTTCGATCGACTCAAAGATTGCACCTACTTGCTTCTCATTGACTGCCTGATCGTTTATTGGCAATCCTTGATATCCGGTTATTGCGGAAAGAATCGAATTCCACCTGGTCGAAACATCTGAATTGTTATAATCCAGGGAATCGACCGGTATTTGTGAGTAATCGACACCGCCTCGAAGATCCTTGTTATCATTGGCCACTGATGGAACAGGCACCCGAATAAAGGATCCTGGACCGTTAAATCGTTTCTTACTGCATACGGGGCATTTCTGAGGCTTTTTATTGCGAATTAGATATCCGCCAGCCCTGAATCGTAAATATCCGTTGCTGCAAGCGTATCCAGCTTCTTTATCTTCAAATTTACATGAATGATCAAAGCCAGACATTATCGGATATCTGGCGTAAGTGTTTAGATCTTCATTTGAAACTTTGAAAAATAGAAGCTTTTCGAGTGCATCCAGCCAGTTAGTAACAATGTGTTTTTTAACCAGCGGTTGGTCATCCGAAACGGCCGTGGTCCAAAGTGGCGTACTTGGACAATAACCGTATTCATGCGGAGTTTGCCGTCGAACGTTTTGGATACTCGTTCCGTCTGGTGAATCAAGTATCCAATATTGTTCGTCGTCAATCACGACCATTGTATTTTCGTCCTGGCGGAATACTATCCATTCCAGGTCGATTTCATTGATCGCTTTTACATGGGATACGTTATCGGCTTCGACTAGATAGAAATACGGCTCTGGCCGGTCGCCGGTTTGCTCTGGAGGGCTATCGACAACCAGGAAGGAATTGTGCATCGTCCTGAATGCCTGGAGTCCTTTGGTTTTCCACCAGTGCGCCAGCTTGAGGTCGGACCGGTATTGCAACCAGTCCGATTTTTCAGAATCCGACCCAAATTCATAATAGTAAACCGGATTCCGCCCATCAAAAATCTTCGAAACAAAGGTAAAAACCTCGTCCATTAGCGTAGCAGTAGAAACAGGAAAACCAAACATCGCCAAAAACGAATTGATTTTCTGGTTAGTTAGGATCGACCTAACCATTTCCATAAAGTGTTTCGAGTACCTGGTAGCCTCCTGGTCACTTAGTAGTGTCTTACAATGGAGGTTTACCCGATTTTGAAGCTTTACGGCTTTTGCCAGTTGGATTTTGTCCGACGGTATCTCCCCCGTCAGTATCTTTCGGATTTCCTCCAGTTTCAAGCCCATCCTGATTATTGTAAGGAACGAGTCCCCGACTAGGGAACCGCTCAATTATTCGATCGGCGTGGGATGCTTCGAATGATTTTCGAATTTTTAGCGTTACATCCCATAACCATTTTTGACCCTCTAATTGATCCATTGCTTAGAGTTGAGTTAAAGCGTTGAAATCTGTAGGTGTTACAACGTGCAAATAGTCCGACCAGTTAGGATAAAAGCTCCAAATCATTGGATTGTAATCGTATCCAGCGTAATGGCCAGGTACTTTATCCCCTACGGCAAATTGAGCAACGGGAATACCTCGGAAATTAGCGGCGACCGTGGCGTCCTTTAGTCCGATAATCTGGCCATGCTCATTAATCAGCCAAACAGATAGCCCGACCTCACATGAGTAATTTTTAAGATCTCGAATGGTATCCTGTGGGACTCGCTGTAATTCGGCCGTCGATATAGTAGGATTGAAACCAAGATTCAGGGGAATACCTCCTGGAGTTTGCGCACCACCACCGGCCGTTCGCTGATCCCCTCCAGACGGCTGATAATTACCAAATTCAGGGGACACCGTAACCTTTGCGTTAGTGGCTAATCCCTGGAGCGTTGTCCAAGTTGCTTGGAGGGCTGGATCGTCTGTCGCTATAACGATATTGTTAAGGACTCCAGCGGAAAGGTAAGTTCTTTGAAAAATAAGCTTTCGAAGTTCTCCCAGATCCTCGACACAAGTGATCGCCGTGATATCTGGAATTTCTGAAGATTGAGGGCATGAGCATAAAAGGAGCTGCTGTAATGCGGCGGCTATAGTCATGGTATTGCCAGTTAAAAGGTTAATAATACCGGCGTTCTCATTAGCCAGGGATATGAAAATCTAGTACAAATATAATTTTATTTTTCCAATAGGTCAACAAATAAAAAAAGCCCGACGGTTTGGCCATCGAGCTTCGAGCTATATATCGTTTTAAAATTTCCACTAAAAAACTGAACCGTCCTAATTCTTTGGGGGGACGTGGGATCCGTTTTCCTGCACTATCCGGACCCCACTTTTAACCCCATATATTAAACCGCTAAAAGCGGAGACTATCAAAAAAAAAGCGGCCATTGCTGACCGCGTGAAAAACCTAAAGTATTAATAGACATAAAAACCCTAGTATAACCCCATTTCTCTAAATGGTCCCGCAATATACGATTTTAAGCAGCGTCAAGCAATACCAGCTTACTAAATGGATACCTGACCGAATCCGGTCCGTGGGAATAATCGTGGCCTGGTACCTCTCTGTGAGAGCTTGCGCGTTGCGTATCCTTCCAGGTGTAATTCGAGAAACATTTGATAACATCCTTCGACGTAGGCGTGATAATAATCTCAAATTGTTGCATTTCTCGGATCTCCGCCACAACGGATCCGGAATATTTGTGCGCTTTTGATATTCCTTCCCATCCAGCTTCGAAGATCTTGATCGTGGTACGTGGTTCGTTAGTATCCGCCACAATCATAGCCTTCATAGGTATACCGCGTTCGTGCATGGCCTCTGGTACGTCCTTGATATATGGGGCGTAAATTTCTTGGTGTACATACAGTTTCATGTTCTTCTGATCAACTGCTATTTTGACCATTGACAAAGGATCCTTAAATCCGTAATCAATGCCATATGCAGTTGGAAGCGATTCGTCGAATTCTCCTACGCTCCAGTTTTTAAATATTGCATTCTCGGAGAACAGCAACCATCCCCCGATGTATGTTAAGTAATATTCTGAGGTATGGATTATTTCCTTTCGCTTAGATGGATCCCTGTTTTGTTTTAGCGCCTTTTTAAGCTTCGCCAGTGAATTATCGACACCCCGTAACCATCCAGCGTCCAGGTACCCAAGTTTTCGCGCTGTATGATAAGTTACATGGATATGCTCACAATCTGGATGTGTTGATATCTGAATATCGAAACCGTACATTTTGACAGTGCGGAAACTTTCCTCGATAAATCGCTTATAAATCCAATGCTCTTTAGTCGTTGGATTCATTATAATAATCACCTGGTTGGGCTTGACTGTTGACCGGATAGATCTATCGATGTCGTTAAATGTCTTTTCGTCGGTAAAATCTTCGCCTTCCTCAATTACCCAATGAGTGATACCCTGGATAGATTTTAGCCTACCGGTTTCCGCCTTGGAGGATGATTTAAGACCGGCAAACCGGATAAAGGATCCCGTCTTTTTGTTGATGGCCTCCTTTTTGGTTATCCGAAAATGAGAAAGGACACCTAACCGACTTAGCGTTTTTTTGAACTCTGGAATAATTGACACCTCGGCCGACTCCATTGTGTATCGGGATAACATTACACCGATATTCGCCTCGTAAGTAAGGCGGGCCAAATAGTCGAGTACGGTCGTAGATTTGAGAGATCCCCGTCCGCCGGTGAGCAGTAAGTATCGCTTATCTGAGGTGTAAAGCGGGTTAAACTTGATCGAGGTACGGATCGGAGCTGGTCGCTTGATTTTTCTTCTGTCGACTACCATATCGCTTATTTATATTCTTCGATATCGTCGTCGCTGTCGATTTCCGATAGTTCATCGATTTGCTCGGCGTCCTCGTATTCCGATTGTTCGACCTCGTTTCCTTCCTGGATCCAGGATAGTTTCGGGATCTCATCGATCGAAATGTCCTCTACCACTGGTTGCGGATTCCGCTCGAATGTATCGCTTTTCATATTATGGAGGATGGCCATCGTTGCATAAGCGTTGGGTTTGTACCGTTCTGTGGTTTCCTTGATTTTCACAGCATACAATTTTAACCCGTCCTTATTCCCTTTCTGGAGCTGTTTTAGCTGTTCCTCGTTCATTACTACCTGTTCATACTCGATTGTTCGCTTTATGTATGTTCCGGTCCTGGTCAGCTCCTCAGCGGCGGTTAGCGCTCTTTGTGTTAGTCGCTGCTTATAGTTGCGATACTTTAACCTCTGAGCATTCCTAAAAGAATCTCTGAGATCTTCCAGGTAATCGATCCACCGGTAAAATGTTGGGACTCCTAATCCTACAAATTTAACGGTTTCCTCCAGTGTGTAAAGATCCGTTTCGTAGATCTCACAGACCAGGAATCCGATTTTCCGCTTTTCATCGTCGCTTAATTTTGCGCCTGGATAGATTGCGGGGATCCGATGCTGGACCCCTGCGAATTCTATTTTATTATACTTAGTTCGTCGCTTTCCCATTATCGACTACTTTAGTTTTGTGTTATTCTATGGTTTTCTTATGCACGACATATCCTATATCAAAGTGAATATTTGCTATTTCTTGGACTCGCTTCCAAATTTCAATCTTCTTTTTATCAACCCCTTCGACGTCTCCGATATATATGTCGCTAGATGTATTCCGTGAAGCGTGGTAGTAATCGCCGGTAAATGATGCAGATATATACACACTTACCCATTTTGTATCCTCTGTTATTTCAACGGCTTTTTCCTTTTCGCCATCCTTAGAAATTAAGCTCATTATTGATAGGTATTTAAAAGGTGATTAAAAGGATCCTGTCAGCCATTCCCGTAGCGCTGCGATATCATTTCCCGTCGATTGTCCGTCAAATGTTAAACATAACGGTGGACGTTTTCGGTTTAGTGGGGTATTCTTTCTTAGCCGCTGCTTTATTTCGTGCACCGTGTCCCCCTCTTTAAAATCCTGTTTTATCCTGGAGAACTGAGCGAATGTCGACAAGTCTATTACCTTGATAGTGTTCTTTTCACATCCGTCCATTAATTCACTTATGAATCCGGTTAGGTTTGGGCCTATGTAGCGAATGGCGAACATAAAAGCCTGTTTAGATAAACACATTATCGCGTCCTCATCCCGTTTGTATCCGATGATCCGTGGGTCTGTTGTGGCTCCTGGTTGTGGCTCTGGAATGGGAGAATCCGCCTCGACTCGAATGGGCTGCAGCCGTTCTCCGAATGTAAATTGAGTGACCCAAATCTTTCTAGTTTTTGCGATTGTGATAAGGTCGTCGTCGGTTATTTCCCAACATTGGGAGATCTCGCCCATTGGGCTGGCGTGATTAATAAACGCTGGTAATTCTTCGTATTCAGGTTGTCCTTTCCCTAGTACGGCGTTGTGCCCTTTAAATTTAATCGGCTTCATAATCTTGATTTTGATAGGTTTAAAAACATATTGCAATTTAAAACAATTGAGGGCATAAAAAAAGCCACACCGTTTCCAGCATGGCTTAAAGGACTCCTTTTGAGCAACAAACAAATAAAATACTAACTCATTTCTTAGGTAAAGGTACGAATTTTAAATCCTCTTTGAGATCCGCCGTTATCTCTAGTTTAGATCCGCCGTTGTACATGTCTACGACAACCAAATCCCCGTTTGGTTTTTCGAATACTACAACTTTGATTTTTGGAATCTTCAAGGTATCCAGGTAAAGTCGTGGCGGAAACTCGATACGCGTGTGCAACTCTCCGGATACGTTGTACGATGATGCGGTGATTTGTTGGTCCATGTTTGATCGGTCGATCGGATAGGACGTGTTTAAGGGATGATCAACAGGAAGTAAGCTTTTCGATTCCGCTGGCCAGATCTCCGACTTAATTATCTGGTGTGCATTTTCGAAGCCGAAAAAACATTCGAATACTAAGACCCCGACCAGGATCCATTTGATTGTATTATTCATATTTGATAGGTTATAAGTTTAAAAAATCATTTATCGCCTTTTCAAAGTCCGCTTTAAATTTTGGGGATCCTATTATCTTTATCGATTCCTCTCTGTCCTGGTGAATAGCGTTGCAAATCAGCAATATTTTTCTATCCCGCTCTTTTATGTCCGGAATTGTTTCTGGTGGTTCATATAGCGCCGAATAGATCTTTTTAGCCAGTGGTAAAATCCGTTTGTAATCTGAATACGGCATGTTTAATGGCGTATCTAACTGCGTGTGGTCGACGTATTCATGCCAGTGGTAAAGCTTCCCACATGAATTGCATTTAACCATTTCCTCTGTCAATGAATGCCCCACATTCACTACATGTCTGACGACTTCGCCATTTTCACACGTGGTACATTTTGGTAATCCCATACTATGATTTTATAGCCTCCTGAATTTTGGCGATCGCCGACCTTTCAGGATAAAGCCCGTTTAAGTGATTGATTACGGCGATTTCAATATCGCCTTTATGGCTGGAGCGATTTGTCCTCGATTTTAAATCCTGCAATACTAGATTTTTACTAGTTGGGGATTTCTTCGCTTTTTTCAGCGCTCGTTTTATCTGTGTCTTTGTCATCTTTTACGATTTTATCAAATGGATAAAATTTCTCGTTAGCGGTCTTGTACTCCATTAGCCGCCGTAAATATGGCCGACCTACTGGAGCGCCCCAATGAGTATCGATGTAGGCTATGTGAGAGGCTACAAATTGCTTTGGGTACACAATCCGACCGCCGCTGGAAAGCTTATATCCTTCGATGTATTCCGGTAGCGCTGCGAAGTACTTTGTCATCATTTCGATAAACTCAGATTGCTGTTTCCTGGTCTTTTCGATCGCCAGGTCTTTTTCTTCTTTTAAACTACTCATTTTCGTTTTGATTTTGTTGCTCACTGTAGCGCTCTTTTATCGCCGTCAGTGTTACTATTATGAAAAAAATAGAAGTGAGTGCAAACCAGATAACTAAACACACTTTACCGATGTGGTCGAAAGTCGTATGCTCGGATGTAGGCACCCATAAAGCGGAATATAAACCGCTAGTGGCCAGGCCGCATAATATCACCTCTAAAAAGAAAAACAAGTCTGTGACGAACCGGTCCCATTTTTGATCGGGTTTGTTTTCCATCAGTTTGATTTTGATTATTGGTATTTAAATAGATACGGGCTGACCTGGAGAAAGTTTCCTGGCCAGCCCGTTAGCGACTGCTTTTCGTTCGATGTATACTAAGAGGAAAATAAAGTGGGCTTCATTCTCAAAGCTCCGACCTTTTGCTCCTGAATCAATTCCAAAATCTTTTGCATCAGCAGGATTTTATTATCCGCCGATTTTTGTGTCATCTTGCCAGCTGAAATCCTTCGAGGGTATACCCATTCCCGTTTGGCGATTTCCCGTTTGGCTTCTTTTTCCATGTATTCTAACTGCTCCAGAAAGAATTTCGTCGTAGGCTTTTCAGCGGTGGCGCTCATAGCTAGAATTTTAGATTAATAAATGTGTTGTAGACTATTCAAATATACTACATAAGTAGCAGTATATCAACAGCTAGTACAACCGCTATCCGCCTATGATAGTTCGTTTTATGAACAATCGTCCTGAATCAAGGTGTTGAATAGATCCGATTTGACAATCATCGATATAGGTAAACACCGATTTTGGGTTTATCGTCAGATCATAATCCTGGTATGTTTTCCGGTCCAAAGCGTTGCCGGTTATTATGCACCGATTAATTTTTGTTTGAAAGCTTCGCCCCGTTTGGAGTCCGTCCCAACCGTTAAGGGTGAATATTGAATCCTCGATTTCTATTGAATCGATCGCCGGTGCGCTTGCATTGCCATCAGATTTCCCGATGTAGACGCCTTCCTTTTGATGGCTGTAGAACTGACAATCTCTAATTACTATCGATCCGTATTTCTCTGTTCCGTAGTGTTGCGACATATGCAATCCAATTACACCGCTATGCACTTTAAGCCGCTTTACTGCTAAATGCCCTATCGATCCGATTACTTTAATTGAGCCTATGATCTCCGACTCTAGGTTTTCGCCTACAATTAGCAGCGACTCACAGTTCATTATAAATATATCCGGACTTTTTACCGTTCGAATTATTACAAGTTTATCGGATCCGTACGCGTTCCGGATATAGATTTTCCGTTTATCGAAATCGTCCTCTAATACGACGGTCGAATGTTCCGCGTATGCAAAATCGATGGACATGGTATCCGGTTCTGGAAAGGTGATAATTTCACTCATTTGGATGTTTTTTTAGCTGGCTGATCAATTATTTGATCGTTTAAAATATGGCCTATAAATTTCATTACGTGGGTATGTGCAATGTGTTTCCAATGCGGTTTAGAATGCTCGATTCGTTCTGAATAGAATTCCTGACAATAAATCTCCGTAGGAATCTCTTTTTCCGATTGCGCTTTTTGTCCTGGTAGATATACTTCGATTGATATCTCGATCCAGGGGTGTACGACGATGAACTTCTTTTCCTGGTGCGTCACCGATTTAATGACACATACCTTTGCGAAAGCCGTTTCTAGCTCTTTTTTAAATTCCTCAATCATATGTCAAGGGCTTTTAATTTCTCATTGATATTTTTAACGATTTCCGTCCGCCCCTCGATAATGGCAGCGTCCTCCAGGTAGGATTCTTGCTCTTCCTCGTTTAATTGTCGAGTCATTCTGATAGCGTCCAGTTTAGCCAGCTCGATTTTCGACTCCAGCATTACCCGTATGTGGTGGGCTATCTCATGGCGAAGCTCGTTTTTCTCAGATCTGTATTCTGAAATTAGAAATTGCCGCCGGTAATGGATGGCCATTGCTCCCAATGAAGCTACCGCAATACCTAATACTAGGTATAAAGGGGATAGGTAAGAAAGGATTTCATTATTCATAATCTTGATTTTGATAGGTTGAAAAATAGTCAATTAACTAGGTCGATGAATTGTCGACCACTTCGGATCCCTCCGGAACTTTATTTTCAAGGCAATCATCGCATATAAAGCGGCTGGTCCATTCTGCCGCGTCCGGATTTATTCTGATATGTAGCCTGGTATAATGAATAAATTTAGTTTTGGATCTATTCCAAAGCGTTTTGCAGTAGTGGCAACATTTCCAGCAGTTCTTTTTATTGGTGGTCGTCTCATGTTGCTCTATCGGTAAGAAGTTTTTAATTACTCTCACTTCCAATGTCGTGGCCATAGGATTGTATTTGATCGGTGATTAAAAAAGTGTCATTTGTGCAGGGTTGTCGATGATCTCTCGCTCTTTTTGATGACATACCGACATAGCAATCGAATACATAACCGCTATTTCTTGGAGATCATCCGGTATCGGTTTGTTAAACTCCTGGAGTCTCAATATCTCGCCGATATGCTTTGACCTTTGGTGAGCCAACATTTTTTTGCATAGATTCATGTCGGATTCAGTCCAATCGGTATATACTTTTTCCTGGCTGTGTATGTAGCGTCCCCAATATCTATCGAGTTCGTTCCACTTTTTGATACTAAATCCCTTTTTTTTATCCTTTCCCATATCTAAATGATTGAAATTTTACAATTTAAGGCTGTTTTAAGCCGCTCACAGCGACTTTTTCCGTTTTCTGGTCTATTGGTAGCTAAAAAACAAGTAAGCCGACCAGAGGTTTTAATCCTGATCGGCTTTTACTTTTATCCCTTAGTGCGATCGCTGGCCGCTTTATCCTCGCTTGCGCTTGGTGGATACATCGATCGAGCTATTGATCCGGATGCTTCCCAAACGCTTGTAGAAACATGCCCTAGATCCCGCTGAGAAAGCGCCGCCCCTTGACACATCGATATAATAACCTCACGTTGAAATTTTTCTCTCAACATCGGAACCATAGCAAGTTGATTATCGACTTCATTCGATACTACTGTTGTGATCTTATCGATCATATACTCCGCTACTGCATTATAAAACACTTCTATTTTATCGCATTGGTACTCTGTGTCCAGATCTTTGATATCCCGAATAAACGAGGCTTTAAGATTTTTGTGATTATCCATTTGTTGTTAAGTCTTTAAATATATTTAAAAGAGATTTCGCATATTCTTGTTTGGTGCTAATTTTCTCCATGTTTGCGAGTAACCGCTCTTTTATCAAATTCTTGTACGATTCAAAGAATTGGAGCTGAACCCCAAGCTCGGCAAATTCTGACGACTGCGAAAAGAGCTTAAACCCTTCGTCGATTCCTGGGAGCACTTCGTCTTTAGGTTGTTGGCTGGCGTAGAATGCTGCAATAAAAGCCTCTAATGATTTGATCATTACCTTTCTTTCTTCTCCTTTTATTGGATCCTCGATAAGATCCCTATCCTCATCCTCGAATACGGCTAAAAATAATTGCCCCTCAATAAAACCGACTGCTTTCTGTTGTTCGGTTATCAACTCATGGATATATCTTCCAACCTCCAATGATACTTCGGTTAGTGCGTTCTTGTACCTCGGACTAAGGTGTTTTGAAGCTAATTGATAAACTTTTTCTTGGTAATAATTCATTGTTTGAAATTGATAGATTTAAAAATATTTGATAGGATTTTACTCGAAATCGAGTGTAATTCGAAGCCCTTCAATAAATGCGACTTCGCATCTGGGTTGCAAGGGATCCACATAATGTTCGTGAATGGTATTCCCTCCAGCCCACTTCCAGTTGTCATTCTCAATCAGTCCCGCTTTTTGCGCCGCATCCATTATAAACTTCTTCCCGAATTCGACGTTATCCTGGTCCTTTCGCATGTTCGAGTGGTACCACTTGAATTGCATGGCGAATTTCTTTCGCATTTTAACGCCCCTCAGCTGGTGTTTTATATCGATGGCGATAATACCCTCCAGTGTGTTTTTCTTTTGCTGGTGGCTTCTCCTATGGCCTCGATAAATGTCATTTACTCCAGGTAGATTTCCGTAAACCGTGAATCTAATTATCCGGTCCTCTGTGAGATCGATTAATTCCGATGTCTTTTGGGAGTCTCCAGGGCTTTTCCTGGACTTGTTCTTCTTTTTCATATAGTTTGAAGTTTTGCACCTGGTTGATTTTCTCCTGGACTGGTTCTGGTATCGTCCCATCCATTAGATAGAAATACAGAAAACAGCCAATTGAGAATAGAAATAGTAATACAAACATGTGGTATATCGTCCAGACCGGCAAAGCAAATAGAAAGTAGAATATCACAGCAAGAAAGAAAAACCTTTCTGTCTTACCAGATCCGAACCAGGAGCGTGGAACAAATAAAAGCTTATCCAGGAAGAACAACCGGCAAACGGAATGGATCAATTGCTCCGTATGGTAAGCGAATGGGAATCGTAATTTGCAAACCAGGATATCAATCCCGACCGCTGACTTATCGATATCTTTGGCCCGTTTTTTTCCGTCTCCAGATAT
>Ga0316207_10000862_pt1 | contig 42312 bp, 57 predicted proteins | sample 6weekpyrite_MG_FD_204943 | JGI IMG/M metagenome (GOLD analysis project Ga0316207, IMG submission 204943) | Microbial mat bacterial communities from mineral coupon in-situ incubated in ocean water Damariscotta River, Maine, United States -... | ecosystem: Environmental > Aquatic > Marine >... | reverse complement strand
CATATGTACGGTATTGGACATTCACCTTACTTCCATTACCGATGAGTTTATCGAAGGGCATATTATCAGCATCGACTACGTTTGGTTTAGGGTTTTCATCCCCGCCTTCACGGAACTGCTTACGTTTAAACTTCACCATATTCTTACCGTCTTCTGTTTTGACAGTAATATCCTGTGAACGTAATACTTCCGCATCAGCATCAGATACCTCTAAATCAATAGTGTATACTGGCTCATATGTAGTGTTCGGGGCCTGTACTGAAGCCCATGATGCTATACCTGTTACTACCATTAAACATTACCTCCTACTATTCTACCTAAATATGTTACCGCGTTATTAGCTCTGTCTTTCTGAACTAATAAGTCTTCTGACTCTTCTTCTAGCTTAACTATCTTTACCTGATTACTATCAACCTTATCATCTATCTCCGCTTTAAGCTTATTAAGATCAGAGATAGTATTAGTAAAGGTTGATAGTACTTTATCAAGCCTACTATTAATACTAAACATTAATGTGTTTCACTCCAATTATGACCTACCTTAGCCTCAGCATCAAGGGGGCAGTTCAGTTCTAAGAATAATTCTGCTTGTCTTATAGATTGGACAGCAAGATGACAATAAAGTTCAATTATTTTTTCATTATTTTTCACCTCTGCTTGTGCTTCATCGTGCATATCTATAACCTTCTTAACATCTAAGCCTTCCTTACGTACCCATTTGTCTAAGAATATCATAGAGTATTTCATGACTACGGCTCCTGCCGATTGAAGTAGTGTATTAAGAGCCTTATGCTCCATGATACGCCCTCTCTTATCCTTACGCATCCATATCTTACGGCCATCTAACCCTATTAAGTAGCCAGTACGAGAGGCTTTCTTAACACGATCAACTAGTTCCTTAAGTTTAGGATTAGCGTTAAGGAAGGTAGCTCTTAGTCTTGCACCGTGAGCTGCCTGTTCTTGTTGTGATGCCAGTGGAGCTATAATAGATCCCAGTTTAGTATCACCTGCTCCATATAAGAAGGCATATATAAACGTCTTAGCGTCATCCCTAGTAGGTAGCCCTGCCATCTCTTGATGGAGAGAATGAGGATCACCTTCTGTTACAACTCTTGTATACTCTGGATCATTGAGGTAGTGAGCGAGCATCCTTAGTTCTAAGCCAGAGGCATCATGACCGATCATCCGATAACCTTCTGGAACTATAAATAATGCTCTCATCTCATGACCATAGGGTACATGGTCTGCAGCTTTAGGTACATTGACTACGATGGAGTGTCTCATCCTATTAGTATTAGTGCCGATAGGTACAGCCAGTGCGGACAGTCTTCCATCTGGACGTAGTTTATTTATCCACCCTTGGACTTGGCTCCTTCTATGGTTGATGATATACCATCTACCTATACGTTGCCCTAGATCATTGTCAAACGTGGATAAGGACTCAACAGGCGCTCCCTGATGAGTAAGTTTAGGCCTACCTGTCTCTGTGAATTGGTCAGGTTTCCACCCTAGATCAATCAGTACATTAACCAGATACTCCCTACTACCTAAGCTAGGAGCTATATAAGTGAAGGCTCCTGATATTGGTAATTCATCATCACCTAGGAGCTTCTCAACCTTCTTAGAATACCCTCCAGTTTTCACATTGAAAGGCCTCATACAGGTTCGTTTCTTAGTGTCCTTAACATAAGGTAGGTACGGTCTTACGTAATCGTAGATCTCTTCTGACTCCCTCCTGATCGTATTAATCAATTGGTGAGCACCCTCTAGATCAAATAAGACACCATTAATACCCTGTTGGGTTATAATCCTCGCTACTTCTGTCTCACATTTTATAGCCTGAGACCAATCCACTATTCTACTTCAAGAGTTGTTATGTATACACGTCCTTCATTCTTAAAACCATACTGTAAGAGCTCTTCAAACATCTCATCTTTTATCTTTTCTGCTTTCTCCATAGTATCAGTTGCCCTTGAAAAATCATCTACCACGTCTGTAATAATATAGACCTTCCCCATTCTATCCCTCCTGTTCTTTTAACAACTCTAAATAAACTAAATAATTAATCCCTACGTCCTCCGTACATCTATGTAACATAGCGTCTGAGAACTGAGACCAATCCTCGTGTGCTGGTTTATATCTCTTAAATCTACGACCCCATGCATCTAATCCGTGGCCTCCTACTCTATCTGGATTAAGTAATGATGATAAGGTAAAGGTATCTACTGTATCAAACCTATGATCCAACGATACATGTCCGAGTTTACGTAGTAATGGTATATCGTAATTGATAATATTATGACCGATAATAGTATCAGTAGTAAGAAGAGCATCCACACCATCAGCAATACTCTCTCCATAATATTGTTTAACCTCACTCTGGTAGTTATTCTCTGGCGTAGCCAGTTCTTTTGTTACGATGCACCAGATACGTGTAGCTTCTTGATATAAACCATCTGCTTCTATATCAAAGACCAGCTTAGACATCCGGAAGCTTCTCTCTTAACTCCTCTAAACAAATAGGTTGATACCCTAGAATATCTACATTGACGTTGAAATACCTATCACCTAAGTTGTTCCTTTCTGGATGATGTATATGTCCATGTATGTTCCAATTCCAATTAAACCTAGTATCTAGCTCATTAGGATGGATAGGTATGTGTGTAAGCACCATACCTTTATACCCTTTACTGAAAGCATGAACCTCCTTGAAATACTTCTTATATAACCCTAGATCCATAGTATCGTGGTTGCCTAAGATTAACCTCTTCTGACCATTCATGTAATCTAACCACTCTAATGCTTTGGGTTCCATTGCTACATCCCCTAACACCCACACAATATCTTTCTGCTTCCTTACCTTTTCGTTCCACTCTTCTACCATCTTGATGTGCATATTTTCAATATCAGAGTGGTTACGTTGCCCAAACTCAAGAATCCTTTTATGTCCTAAGTGTAGATCACTTATGAAGTATATCTTAGAACTCATTACGTTCCTCCTCTGCTGGTACAAAATCTGTCTTAGTCATACGTCCAGTCTCATCATCGAATTTAAGATAGTCGGACGCTCCTGTTCTTCCAGTGAATCTACATTTAAGCACATGCAACTGGGAGGTGTTTCTTTCTTCTTCACTTGTGGCTTGTTGATTTCTGCTAAGTGCGTAAACAGAGTTAGATAACTGCTTAATACTACCAGACCCACGAAGATCATCAAGGCACGGTATAGCACCTTCTTCAAAACTAACACCTCCTCCTACTTTTCGTAAGTGAACTACTAAGCCTATCCAAATACCTAACTCTTGAGTCAACTTCTTAAGCTTAGTCATGATACTATCTATTCGTTCTCGTTCTCCTCCTTGATCTGCGAACTCAGAAACCACAATAGACAGATGGTCAAGAAAGATGTACTTAACGCCCAAACCCCTAGCCATAAACTTAATCTTGGAAACAAGGGAATCGTCATCAACGGAACCAAAGTGGTCATAATAATGTAGCCGGTTAGTACCAGATGTTGCCAACCACGCCTCATACTTCTCCTCCTCTGTCACTGTATCTCTGACATCAGGTAAGTGGTATCGCTTATTAAGATATAGGCTCATCATTGCCTCTACAGAGTCCTCTAGTGGCTCCTCTAAGGCGATAACACCTATACCCCTATCGGTAGTATTAAGGATATGGTATTGTAGCTCTCGTAGTACCTGAGTCTTACCCATACCGCTGCCAGAAGTCCATGTATCTAACTCCCCTAATCGTAATCCATATGTTTGTTTGTTAATGGTATCCCAGCCATCAGGGTACGGTAGACTCTCAACCACTTCCCTATTATTAATCTTATCCCAAGTATCAGCACCGCTTATAATACCATCAGGTCTAACAATAGTAGAGTTATTCAATGAAGAATACCACTCGTCTGTCTTGCCTGCCATTAGCATATCGTTAGCGTCTTTCTCAGAGAAGGACATAACCTTAACTGAGCCGGGAGTTAGTAAGTTCTTAACATCTTCTACAAACTTCTGACCGGGTTCATCCTGATCGATAGCTAAGACTATAGTATCGAACCTCTCTAACCACTCAATCCTACTCTTAACAGCTTCGATATTGGCACCATCAGGTATAGAACAGACTCGGTAGTTCTTACCTTTAGTCTTAAACATATCCCAAGCAGCAAGGGCATCATCTTCACCCTCTGTAATAACTAACATCTTACCGTTATTACCACACACATTAGCACCAAAGAAGTCCTTATCCTTACCGGAGCCTATATGTAAGAACTTTTTCTTCTCACCCTTCTCTGTACGATACTTCTTCTTATAACCTGTATGTTTACCTTGAGTATAGGTAGGGTAGTACCAGTACTTAACATCTCCACTACTACTATCAATCTCTACCTTAACTCCATACTTCTCAGTAGCATCTTTAGAGATGCTCCTGTGTGGAATAGCTAAGGAGGGTAGGTCAGAGATACGTTCAATCTCAGACTTAACCTCTTCTGGTGACATTTTACTTTTAACTTGTGTCAATCGCTCTTGCTCCTTATGATTATCTTTATACGGATTACTTTCATACTCTTTACATACCCAACAGTATCCGTTATGAGTGCCGTCCTCTTCTTCATAGACAGCTAGTCCGTCAGAGGATGGACAGTTAGTGCAAGGTATATGTTCGATAAGTACACCCAATATTAGCAACCCTCCTCAGGCTCATACTCACGTACTTCTTCACTATTAAAATCTAATGGCTTCTCTCTATTCTTATCCTCATATATATCATAAGGGCATAGAGAGTTATTACAGCCAGTAGTACACTCATTAGTAGATATATCTACAGGTACATACTCTTGACAGTACTCACAATGTATCATCTCAATCTGTTGTTCATCACTCATCATCATACTCCTCAGTATAATCATATACAATGCATACCCTATCAAACAGATTACCGTCATCAGGGATAAAACAATCATCGTTTAAGGAGACTGCTGCATACGCTGTAGCGTACATAAATAAAGGGATAGTTATTAAGTAGTATATCATACATCACCTTTACAAGTGCGTTCACCTAAGTCTGCTATTCCTATGTTCATATTACCATTCCCCTGATTCAACCTTAGTTACTCCTTCTCGATCCTCTAAGAAGTATACCCAAGCCTCCCCAAACTCCGTATCAATCTTAGCACGGTTATAGAAAGAGGGATACCCTTCCAGTCGGTCAAGCCTACTGAACGTATCCTCATCCACGGAGTAAACCTCACCAGAGATAGACGTCTCACCTACTAAAGAGATGGCAGGGAAAGCCCCTAAAGAATACATAGTAAACACCGGCTTGGTTTTAAAAGAACCTAATAGTTTACTGTTCTCAAGTAAGTAGGAGTTAGGGTACCCTTTCTTTAAAGTACCATATACAAATACTTTCTGGCTAACTTCTTCATGTTTTTTAGTTTCTTGGACAATATTATTTTCCATAAGTTCCACCTATTTTAAAATTATTTTACTTTCTTCTTTTCTTTCAAAGACTTACAAAACTCTTTATGCTTCTCTTTAAGAGCATCCTCGGTGACCGAATAAAGAGCTATAACGTGGCCGGTCTTAGGGCTTTTAGTCTTTGAAGACGTTCTGATACCGTAGGTTTTAGCAAACCCAGCGAAGCTGATACCTCCATTACGATTACCACCACCTCCAGCACCTGACCATCCCAAGCCTACGGCGTCAGAAAATAGAAGTATCCCTGTATTAGAAAGATAAAGATGTTCTAATATCATCTGCCCTACTCTACTATAAAGTCTATCCCTAGTAGATTCATCTATTTCAACATAGCCTTCACTCGTAACAAAACCTTTCCTATCAACCTTCTTAATATTATCAGTACGGAGATTTGACGCCTCCGACATACCACAACAATGGCCAGTAGTACGAATAGTAAGACCTACTGTAACCGGCCATGCCTTATGTCCTTCTTTAACTCTGATAGTCTTAACCGTATAGCTCATAACTCATCTCCTACTGCATACTGCTTAAAAGCTTCTACATAATTAGTTAGTGTCTGTCCTTCAAGTCCCGGTGCGGTATTGATCTCCAGAATATATGACTTCTGCTCGTGATTATTCCATATGACATCAACTGCTCCGAAATCCAATCCACAACATGATACAGCAAGTATGGAATCATCGCTGATACTTGGAGGAGGAGCATCAATGTCCCTACAATAAACCCAACCGGTATACTTATTACGTATTTTATAATCAACTTCATCATTCCCTACCTCTCTTCGTTTCTTCTTCTCCTGTACATCTATAACACGTTCTCGGAATACATGGACTCGAAATTCTCTTACCTTCTTCTTATACTCTACATATAGAGGAGCGTCAGGTAGGTTAGCTACATCTTCTGTATAAACAGCACCATCACCACTATGTCCTCGTAGCTTATGACGTATGACTATAGGGACACCCCAGCTTGAAGCCTCTTCCTTACTCTCTGTGAAGCGGGGAATAGATACCCCCCACCTCTGTAAGTCCTTAAAACATAAGAGTTTATTACCAACACGTAGAACTTCTTCATGACGGTTGAGGTACCTGTACTGGGTAGTATTTCGGTGTAGCCATTCAGGCTCTTTACCACTACCCCAGTTAATTACTACATGGTTACGGTAGGGTACGTACTGACCATCAACACGTACTCTCTTAGCGTCTAGTCCGTCTGCTAGACTTTTCGCACTAGCACTCCCTATCTTATAAGGGTATATCTTAAACTTCATATTGCCTTCTCCTATTTATTAACAGCCTGCGCAACCCCAGTCTTGTAACTCTTCTGAACAAGAAGGGCAAAGAGGTAAGCCGTTATTAGTCCAACGTATATTATCATGATCATTATGGTCAATATTAGCACCGCAGTTATCACACCCACCTTGAACATACTTCTGAAAATCGTATAGACTAATGAAGCCTCTCGGGCCTTTGCAGGAATTTGAATTGTTCTTCCCAGCCGGGAGACACAGTATGGGCTTTTTTTCTGGGGTTCCCTCCGTGCTGTCCTTCTTCTTATTGACATCACGAAGTACATCCTTTACCGCACTTCTTACGTCCTCCGTAGTCAGTACTTTCTTAGTCTCTTTCTTGACTTCCTCTTTACTACTTGGCTCACTAAGTGGTATGTTCTTTCCATCAAGGTTATAGCTAAGAGTTTTAGGATCTAAGTGGATGATAGGGTAGTTCGACCGGTCTACTGCAATCTTAATCTTACCGAAGATAAGAGGCATGTCTTCTCTAACAACTGTCTCAATGATACTCCTAGGTACATTATGAACTACGATGTCACACCAAGGATCTACTGTCATAGATCCTTCGATATAACCGAATGAATCTTTATGATTATAGGTCGCTGCACCAGTATTATAGAGTTCTAACGTGTCTCCGATCTTTAGACCTACCTTGTTTAGTATCTTTTTTGAGCGTTTAGATACCCTCTTATTACGACTAGGTGTTTCATGAGAGTCCGTATTACGGTAGTCACCAAAATTCCGTACAGTACTTTTCTCACTCTTAGGAGGCTCATACTTACCTAGATCAGATACAGTAAAGTCAGTAAGTTTATCCGTACTAATACTTAGTAATGTATGAGGTTTTAATAATACAGGTGTGTCGATAGTTAGTCCGTTCCGTTCCGCTAACCACTCAATCATACCAGCCTCACTAGCTACTAGCATAGTGTTGTCGTTCTTGTTTGCATGAGTTACAATAGCTGTAAAGAGTGGACGTTCTTCATTACGAAACAGATTAAGGGTCTTAGCTTCTGTATCAAAATAGATAATAGCATAAGCCCCATTCATTTTGGTCACAGTCTCCTCGACACCGATCTCATTAATCGAATGGAATACCGCATCACTATCTACATCGAACATCTCACCGTCAGGTAGTAAGTTTCTATGATTGTTAAGAGATCCGTTATGTACCCCGACAATCTTACCGTGATGGAAAGGGTGGGCATTGGTAGCGTTGATAGCCCCACGTGTAGCCCATCGATTATGACCGATCATTACTCGCTTATCGTATACATAGGATAAGATCTTCTGAGTTTTCGCATGTTGTACAAAATCCCAGCCAGTCATGTTAGATTTAAACATATCACAGTGGCCCTTATCATTAACTGTGAAGAGGCCAGTAGAGTCCTCTCCTCGTAAAGAATCCACCTGTAATGCCTGTATTAAAAACTTCTTTTTATCCTGTGACTGTATACCTGCACTGTCACTGATAACTCCTACGATTCCACACATTTTAATCTTCTCCTGTTATATTGTTAAGTACTCGTTGTAGATCTGTATAAGCTGAATCAGTACCTACTGCTGTGCCTTCCCAAGCAACAGCAGTAGGACTAGGTACTGCTGTATCCTCTGGAGGGTTAAGCGTATCTAGTCGGCGGCGACGTCTGATAGCCTTCTTAACTCTACTCTTACCTACAGTCTTCTTATTACCTTTAGCACTCTTCTTGAATAATGAAGACTCTTTATACTCAGGGTTCTTCTGATCTACCCTTCCGCGCCATACACTTGCACTAGTAGTGAGCTTATTTCCGTGGATAATATCTTGGAAAAGCTGCATACCAGCATATATGTCCTCTTCTGCATCCCCGTAATCGAACAGCTTACTTATCAGGTCAGCGGAGAATACCTTAGAGAGAAGTGTTGTGTAACCAGAATTACTTACACCTAGTAGCATCTCGTAAGGGTTGCCTTGTAAGGAACAAGCATACTTCTTAAGAGACATAATAATATTAACCCACTCAATAATCTCATTTTTATTATGAGTACCCTCCATGTGTCTAAACTCTAAAGAGCCGAAGCGGAACAAAGAGGCTACGTTCAGGCCATAATATTTATTTAATCGAGACAGTGAGTGGCGGAGAGTAGTAGATAAATCACGTTGGCTAATCGACGGGTCTCCTAGATAAGACAGCACAGAAAGGTCATTAATATGCCTACTGGTATTGAAGAAAGGTAAGCAATAGATATTATTCTCTCTGTTGTACTTATGGTTATGATAACGATAGATAGCTTTCTCAAAGAGCAAGTACAGTCCGAGAAGGTTCATCAGTTGCTCTGCTTCTAAGTCACGAACATCTAAATGTACATGGACTGAGGTACGAACAGTATAGTGTATCTCAGGGTTATTGGAACAGAAAGCGTCCAGTATTTCAAGAGAATCGTGTAAGTCTTTACCCACTAGCGGATTAGCTAGTACGAACTCAGCACCACTACGTAATGATCCGTCCTCTTTAACATCCCAGTAAGTAGGATTACTTAGGCGGTCATAGTACACACCCTCTGTCTCTACCTCTACACCTATTAATGTATAAGGTAATACAAAACAAGAGTGTGGTAGGAATGTTCTGTTATCTGGAGAGATACCAGTTATTTTATTAAGCTGCATCTTCAAAACCCCCTATAGGTGTTAGTTTAGCTACTTTTTCACTTAGGAACTCGAAACCTGTAAAGACTGTAACAATGTCATCACTATTAATATAACCTATGACTCTACCTGACTGATAACCAAGGATAATATCCTCTGAGTAGCGGTCTACACCAATCCAGAAGTCCTTATCAAGTGCCACAGTCATACGGCTGCCTGTTCTTAACTTATTAATAGCAGTATCAATACCGAAGTATTCTGGAGAGATAATAGCCTTAAGTAGGGACGGGCTACTCATATGAGGGTTTAGTCGGGATCGGTGGTTGTCTCTATTACATTGAGTAACAGAATAGGATGAGTTATTTATCGCAAAGTTCCACTGTCTCTCAGCTCCACGTGAAACATAAACCACGCCACCTTTATAGTTGTAGCAGCCTATGTCAGCACTACATATATTCAAGTCGTCCAGCGGTATAGAGTGTTCGTCGTCCGTGTTCCAATCGTCACTAGTACTCATCTTCATATGGTAACCTACTTTAGGTACCACCTTATCTCTACTGTCTCTACCCTGACGTACCCTCCGTATAAGTACAGGCTCATTATCTAGGAATGCAAAACCGTTACGTAAGTACCTATTAAGGTCGTCAATAGTATACTCCCCATAATTCATGACACTACCTCCAGATTAAATTCATGTATCAATGCATCAGCGGTATCAGTGTCTCCGTTATTAATACACTCGATAACACGACTGCCTATGTCAAAGTTAATACGGAACCCTTCATCAAACATCTTCTCAGCTTTCTTGACTTGATCCCACAACCAAGACATATGCTCTTGTGTTTGAATCCAGAAGTTAGATAAGGTACGATACTCGATACCGTAATCTTTATTACGATATGCACCTGCCTTACCGTATAACTTACGACGTTCTTTATCTGTGTCCATGACCACAGATGGTACACCTAGTACTAAGTCAAGGATACGTACGAACTCTGCTCGACTATTCTCATCCTTAGCGATAGCCTCGGAGGATACATGTACGTGGCCTCCACAAGAACGTAGGGCGCCTACATTCTCATGCTTAGGCGACTCATTCACATCTAAAGTGTAGGCATTATAGTCAGGGTCACATCCAAACTCCTGAGCCAAAGGGTGCTCAAGCTGATCATAAGGGAATACGGCAGAAGGTTTAATTTCAATCTCAAGATCGTACTCCTTAACCTTAGCCTCAAGGATGCCGAAAGTCTTATTAATATATCCTATAAACTCTTCCTTATTACTAGCAGGAGGTATGGCAAACTCAGCTAATACATTATCCTCTTGTAAGTTACCACACTCAACCTCTAAAGGCTTATCCTTAGAGCCACCAATAAGACCAATAGAGGAGATATAGTCCCCTGCTTTATTCTTTAAAAATACCTCTGTATCTGTACCAAGCATAAAGTTACTCCTCGTCAAGTTCCCATAAGCTCACCTGATAGTTCAATGAACCGCCGGAGAGAGCTAATAGTATTAAAGATATAACAGTCCATACATACCAACCGGGTGTGATATATATAGGACTGAATACAGCCAGTACTAATAGTGTAAACTGCGCTAAGAAAGAGCATACTATATATGTAGATTTCATAACATTACATACTCCTCTACTAGGTGTTTAAAGTACTGATAGCCGTCCTCACCCTTCTTCATCTGTTCGGGGTGATACTGGACACATAAAGAACCTGTAGTCTCATACCACAGAACTTCTGCCTCCTTAGCTATAGTCTCACCAGCACTGTATTTCTTACTGTATTTAGTATACTCCTTGAAAGGGACACCCTCTAAATGAGTAGCGATGCCCTCTGTATATCCTAAGAGTTGATGACCACGCTCTATATTAGGCACTATCAGTTGATGATGCGTAGATGTTACCACGAACTCCTTAACAGGGTAATCTACACTGGTAGGTATCCTGATCTTATGGTCAACGCTATGACCGTTAGCATGTTGTACTAACTTACCACCGTTCATCACGTTTAAGAACTGAGCGCCTCGACAGATACCAATCATAGGGATACCATGAGAGACTGCGTATTTAAAAACAGCCATCTCTTTATGATCTCTGTCTAAATCTGTGACTAAGACCTTAGTTGTCTTACTCTCACCATATAGAGAAGGGTCAACATCGCTACCCCCTGTGAATACAATACAGTCAGCCTTAGTCATATTAGGGTAACCTCCTACCACAGACCCTAACTCTAAGAAAGGCTGGTAGTATGGGTTACCTCCAAGTACTAAGAACGTATAGTCTCTCTTACTCACCGGCTACCCCCTTAAGGCGCTTAACCTCTTCGTCATACTTCTCTTGCACAGAGTAAAGGATAGGGAATAGATCCTTATCTTTAACATACCTAGGCCCCCAATCATCGTGAGATTGGACGGAAGCCTCCGCTAAAATACAGTGTAGTTTACGCCCCGTACCATTAAACGCTCTGAATAGGGATTCGACCCCTATATAGGAAAAAGACATAGTACTACATGGGTCTGTCTTCGTTAAAACATCCTTAGCATGTAAAGCGACACCTAGTATACCTGCAATAGTCATGTCTCTTGCGTCAGCTATCCACCCATGTTCTCCGCAAGTACTGAGGTCAAAAGAACGATCGAGTGTGGCGTCCTTCTTAATACGTAAATAATGAGCTAGGAGGAATGCAACCTTAGTATCAAAACCCATACCTTCCAATCTCTCAACAACCAAGAGCCTGTCGCATTGGTAGACATCAAATACACGCATCATCGATAAAGTCTTAAATACAACCTTAGGCCGACGGTCAGATACTACTGCTAGTCCTTCCTCGTTGAAGGTAACAAATTCATCCATACCGAACGCCTCTAACACCCTTAACATGATAGTTTTAATCTCAGGCCGTTTAAGGTTACGGATAAAGTGCATCCTGATCTCTTTAAAACTCATCTGTAACTGGTCAAGCTCACTACCATATTGGTACTTAAGGTAGGAAAAACAGACACCTGCTCTCGGCAGTACATGCTCTGTACCGCCTGCTCCAGTACTTACAATATCATACTTTACTCCCATGATCGCTCTCCTATAAAGCTTTTAACAGTTTGTAATATTTACGGGTACAGTCGTGAACCATATAACGAGTGCTTTTATGCACGACTGTCTGACGGGTAGTGCCGTCTGTGTTAAACATTGTAACCGTCTTAGGGGTGATCTTCTCACGGTACTCTACGTCCTTTTTACCCACTGTACGACTACGTGCAAACCGACGTAATGTTTTTGCTTTGAAGCCTCTCATAATTAATAACCCCTCTCTCTTTCAATTTTTTCTTCTACAGCAGCCTTAAGAAAAGCTGCTCCAAGGTTACCTTGAAGAGTATAAACCCTGCAAGTACCCAACCGCCTATCTCTGACATATCTCCTAATAAGGAGAGTATTGCTTTCAGTTCTTCAACCATAACTATAACCCCACCGCTTGTAGATCATTACGCATGTTCTGGAATATTACCTTTTTCGAGTTAATATCCTGAACATACCCCTTAAGTCTATTATTTTTAAGACGATTAACAGCCGTTGTACGACTACTAGTAAGAGAACCTTTCGTATAAGTAAAGGTATTACCATAATCATCTGTACCTTTGACATGTGTCTGGTATAGAGTACCCATTTTATTCTCCTAGATAGGATAGCCCATGATTAGGGCTGTTAGGTAAACTACTACTATAGTAAATACAATAGTACCGATTACTACTTTTGAGAAGTCTGTAAAGCTTAACTTACCCATGACTTGTCACCTCGCTACTACTATTCATAGTACCTTTAGGCTGTAGACGAGAACGTACCAGCTTATGACCGTGCTTACCAATATGGTCAGGGCCACGAGATACATGACAGTCGTCTGGATAGAGGTAACGGAGACGTTTAGCCTCCTCTTTACTCTCCAGATAGAATATATCCGCGACAGTTCCACCTATAGCAACTACCCTATCGCCTGCCTTTAAGGAAGACATTAAGCCTCCAGTACTACCTTGAGTGCCGCTTCTACGTTCTTAGCCGCTTGTTCATCCTTAACCTTATGATCCTTAAGGCCAGATTGGATACGCTTAAGCAGCGCCTTAGTTTGCGCCATAACATCCATATCAACGGTTACCTTGTTATGCTTACCACCGTCCCACTCATACCATGAAACAGTTGGCATAGTAACCTTGACGTCAGTGCCGTCTTTCTTAAACTGGAATTTACCATCCTTACCTTTCTTCCATAACAGATTCGCATGAGCCTTAATGTATTCCTTCAAGGTTACCGTAGGAAGGCTTTTGACACCGATTGCGGCACTTAAAACCTGTGATAGATAACTTGCGTCACCGTGATCTTTATAGTGATTCAGGCCGAATACAATGATAGCTTGCACGTTATCCCGTTGAGTCTTAGCTGATTTGATAATACCATTCAGTTGAGATTTGAAGTTTTTAGTAGTTGTTTGTTGCATGATTAATACCTCACTTTTTGTTTGTGATAATTGGTAGATACTCCCTATTGAATACCTACTAGTTATCACATTCACAGAAAAGGGAAAACCCTACCTGTCACATAAGGATATAAGCGAATAGTAATAAACAATAGGTAATCGGAACACGTAAGCCGTTATATTCGCTGTGTTCGGATAATCGCCTATTAAGATAAACCTATATCCCTTCTCTGCTAGTGGTATGTAATTATTGAGAGATGTATTGAACAATACACCTGACAGCATGGCTGCCCTAGGACTTATGTTATGCCTATCAGTTCCGCTAAGCCAGATTAGCTTACAGGTGCGCCACTGTACCCGCTACCCGTTTCAGTTATGCTGGCACCTCCACGCTACACCATACACCCGTAAATAGAGCCGTATGTCACACGTGGTTAATAATACCCATAGAAGGTACTAAAAGCCCATAACCTAGCCAGCGCATAGGGGCAGCTATGAAAGCCACGACAAACCCGCTGGTCTTGCCGAAAGATAATGCATTCGCCGTGCCAGTTTTTGTAAGTCATTGATTTATATAGAATTATTTATTCAGAGAGCCTGATAATACCATGCCAGAGGGAGAAATAAGCCAATAGTGTAAAGTATTCTGACACCTAGAATCGCCTAGTCAGACGTATGTCTTACAATAGAATCAATAACTTAAGCCACCCGTCAGTGTTTTAGTACCGTTCATTGTGTAAAATAACCTGACGTTTATTACTATCGATTCAAGCGATATATAGAGGGAATCAGGGTTTGAGGTGTAAAAGAATCTGACACTTTATGCAATGTATATGCCACTCAGGGGTATTGATTGAGAGAATCTATTATAGTCTGGGGTATCATTGATGGTGACAATCACACTCTCTCTGGCATGGTTTTTGCTATATTATGCAAGTATTGTGCCATATTCTGCGATAAATGCGAATGAGAATCATTATCGATAGGGGGGAGGGCCTAGGATTTCTTTGATTTTATTGATTATGACCCTCAGCCACAAAAAACGTGATTTTGGAATATAAAAAGGAGGGGGATAGGAATAAATAGTATTAAATAAGACTATATAGACTATATAGATAGGGTAGGTAACTTATTGATTTCATTGATAATCTTGAAAGATCTCTGTTATTATTTAATGCTTAAAGAAATCTGTTATTCCTACCCATCCAAACCCTCTTACCTACTGTCCTTCTGTTCCTTCTGGTAGTCTTAACCGTAGGTGAAGCAAAATAATTTAAAAATAAATTGAACTTTTTGCTTTTTTTGTTGTCTAAGAGAGTATATTATTTATTTTTATAGAGATTTGGAGTAGGTAGGGAAGTAGGGGTTATTATAATATAAATAATATTAAAAAGAATATAATAGAACCTGCCTAGTATAGGTAGATATAAATAATATACGAGGTGGTGTATGAAAAAAGTAGGACGTTTACCTGTCTCTTCTCTAGGTACAGGAATGGCAGCTAAGGCTGGTAAGAAGCTTAAGGGCCGTAAACAGAAGATTAAGGACGCTATGCGTAAATCAGGTATTAAATGATAGAATTCTGCATTGAAGATAGAGAAGGCTATGGTGACGTCTATGTTGCCTATACCTACTCATCTGGTAAAAAACTAGAGTACGCTAGAGTAGCAGACGGTGACTATGCTTCATTTAAGAAAGAAGCTGAAGGTATCTTAAGTAGTGTCTGACCTCCCTACTACCAAGAAGAAAAGAGGTCGTCCAGTAGGGTCTAAGAATAAGAAGACTTTATTGCAGGATGCAATGCGTGAGAAGACTACTAACCTCATGCTAGATAACCTTAATGCTATAGCTCAGACAGTTATAGATAAGGCAATTGAGGGAGATCTCACTGCAGCTAAGATGGTTCTAGATAGGCTCATCCCTGTCACTAAAGCAGTAGAGTTTAATACAGATAAACTAGGTGATGGTGGTATCACTATCAATATAGCCAAACTAACAGCTAACCCACACTTATCAGATAGAGATGAAGAAGTAGTGGATGGCGACTATACGGTAGAAGATTAATGAAAAGTCTAATATTTGAATCAGATAAGAACGGTCAACATAGCCTACACCTCCCTTCCCCAGATGACTCAGTGTATACACGTATCCTAGGTACAGGTGGTACAGCAGAATCTTTCACAGTCCCCGCAGGAGCTAATTTTGTAGTATTCTCAGCGGATAATGACTTCTATGCTCGATACACAGGCACTGCTGCTGTCCCTAGTGCAGATGTCACTGACGGTACAGCTTCTGAGATGAACCCTACAGCACGTAATATTAAGGGCGTAGCTACTATCTCTGTAGTATCAGCTACAGCAAACTGTATTGTAACTGCAACTTTCTATAAATAAGACTACTATAGATGCCTAACTTCACAGTAGATTTGTCAACTTACACAGCCAATAACACTGACGGTAAGGTGCGTGGTCTTGATCCGCTCGGCGTGTTCAGTCCTGCTGGTTTTACATGGTTTGGCGCTACGCCTGCCTTTAGTGTTGGCTCTGGCACACAGTATTATGTTAGGGCAGACGGTAATGATGGTAATGCAGGCACGACTAATAGCGCAGGCGGCGCGTTTTTAACGCCACAAAAAGCCATTGATACAGTGACGGCGGGCGATACTATTAACCTTGTCGATTCCGTTGGTACTGGTACGACATATACAGTTAATGGTGCAAATGTAATGAATGATTCTGGTTTTGCAAACTTGCAGGCCGGTACTTCTGGCACTTTGGCTGAGCCTATCACATTCAGAACCTTGTCTGGTGATGAGGGTAGTGTGACTATTGATTCGGCAGGTACTTACGGTAACTTTGATTTAAACTTTCAAGACTATTGGCAGTTTTACGGGCTGCGCTTTACAAATGCAGAGCAGGGTCACATCAATGCACCTGATAGCGCAAGCCATCAAATAGATATAACATCAAAATCTGTGGGTATAAGGATTGAAAATTGCTACTTCGACACACCTACAATACGAACGCCCGGTGAGAACACGGCAGCACTTCGTTTATTTGGTGTAGAAGATACTATCGTAAAAGATGTCAAGGTTGTTGGTTCGGTGACAGACGTACATGCAATACAGACTTATGGATCATCTAATTGCCTGTTAGAAAACAGCGAGTTGTCTGCACATACAGGGGGATTATTCCAGAAATCTTTTTGGTATGACACTGACGGGTCAAGCGTGGTTGATGGCTGGGAAGTTCGCCACTGTGATATTACAGCGGGTATTCCATTCTTTATGCAAACACAGACAATCGGCACACCTAATTCTGGATTACAATACATTCACCATAATGTATTACAAACAACTCGAAGTGTCGGAGGCGGCGATGGCCTCGATAGCTGCATAGCATGTCCTGAGTTGCGAGAAGGCAACAATCAAGGTACTCGACTACGCATTGAGCACAATGTTTTATATGGCGCTGGTGCGGGTACGGTATCAACCGCAATTCATGCAGCCGCTATGAACGATATTGAAGTCTACGGAAACATTGCAGCTAACTGTAATAGTTTTCTAAGTATTGAAGGTGATTACAATGTCTATCAAGCGGGTGTTGTAGGTCAGCTTACTGAGTCTGATTACAATGTGCTGCAAATAAACAGCGGCACTTATTTTGTAAACCTTGACATATTCGATACAACAGAGGATAACATCGCAAATCTCGCAGCATGGCAGGCTGAGACTATTGCAGGCTCTAGTACCGTATCATTGCAGGTTGATAACCCTGACACAAACTCTGTCACTGATGCATTAGCTGATTTATTCGACACTCCCGGAACAACATGGACAAATAAAACAGGTTCGGCGGCAATTAATTTAATGCCTGGCGGTGCAACTGATGCAGGGCCGTATGAAACAGGCTCGGAAGTTATCGGGCTGACAGGTTCGTATTCGGCCGGTGCATAATGTGGACTTGTAATAAAGAACGAACATTTGCAACAAGCTGTCTACCGAAGGTCGGATCAACTTCATTCAGAAATGCTATTCGTAATGGTGATATTTACACCTCCGAACAGATCATTGATGTACCTGTAAGGGTGTTATGGATACGTGAATGGAGTGAGCGGGTTGTATCAGCTTACTCTATGTATCACTGGTTGAAGGTAGAAGGCAGGAATAATGCTAATTCTAAAGAGATTCCAGATGATTATGAGTCTTTCGTGGATTTTATTTTGACTAATGATGACCATCCAGAGGCTAGACACTGGCTACCACAAAGCGATCAAGTTAAATTAGACGGTGATCATATATACACTCATGTTTATAAGTTCACGCCAGAAAGTGTGAGAGAGAACTGGTCTAAACATAATCCGGGCAGATTACCTTGGGCTAACAGTTTTACACATTTACCTACTAACGATTATCGTTATAATGATTTGAAAGAATATTACCAAGAGGATGATGCCTTATGGCATTCACTGTAACAGAACGCGGCTCAGGCGATGCCAGTTATTCTACATCGGCGGCGATGGGCGATGCTTTTACCCCTGCTGAAAACGATGTAATTGTTGTCTCTATCCTATCTGCATCAGTAACAGACCCGTCAAGTGTTACAGGCAGCTGGTCAGGCTCGCCCACTTTCACAAAGATTGCCGAATCTGGTGTGCTTCATGTTTACGCATGGCGTGTAGGTGCAAGTCCCGGCTCTGGTCAGGTCACTGTTAATTATGCAGCCTCCCAGACATGGCAAGCCAATGTCATGCAGTTAGCTGGTGCATCTACGGCCAGCACAGTCGATACAGTATTTGTACAAACTCAAGCAATCAACATAAATAACCCAAGCTCACCCGCCGCATTTACAACGATGTCTGCTTTTGCTAGTGCTACAAACATGGCATTGAATTTTGGCGGTATGGTTTTTAATACAGGTTCATTCACTACGCCAGCCGGTTACACGTTAATACTTGATTCATTAGTGGAAGATGCAAGCCCTACTTTCAGTTTAGCTGGTTTCTACCAAGCGTCAGAAGATACAACGCAGACACTTGAAAGCGCTTCATTCGGGTATCGCCAGGTGTACGGTCTAGCCTTCGAGATTGCAGAGGCGACTTCTGGTGCAAGTATTTCAACAGTGCCCGCAACCGTAGCGCGTGGTGAGACTGTTACAATCACAGGTACGGGATTCGGTGCTTCTCAGGGTACTGGCGGCGTTGATTTTAGTACAGAGGCTTGTACTATTGTAAGCTGGTCTGACACCAGTATTGATGTGACGGTTACGAGCGGAACTAATTTACAGTATGACGCAACAGGTTATGGCTTCACGGTAACGGCAGATGATGCCAGCAGCGACACTAGCGCTAACGTGCCATTTACCCCTGAGAGTGGTCGAAGCTATATTGATTTAGTCTCTCCCGTGTACAGCGGCGATGAATACTTAGCCTATGGCTATGAAGGTACGCCAGCACCTGTAACGACAGACCAGCTTGAATATCCTGACGCAACAACGCCTAGTGCTATTACATTCACAACTAATGCTGACTCTGAGTGGATACTTGACTCAATGCCAGTAGTGGATCAGACGGTTGAATGTCAGGTTATCAGGGCAGCTACAGGCGTTAGATCCGCGTCTTGGACGGTTACTTATCAGGTAGCTGCATCTACTGGATTATCATGGTTTGATAAGAATAAGACTAAGCAGATCGGATATATCACACCTAATCATAAGTTTAATACAAGGCATTAAGATGGCAGATATTAGCTCAAAGGGGCAGAAGGCCTCTAAAATGGTACAGATAGGGGCTAAGCCCTCTAAGCAAGCCCCTCCTAAGGTATGCACTATCGAGAAGGGTAAAGCCCGTGACGGTATGGCTGCTAGGATAACAGGCTCTAGTACAGGTAAGGTTCAATAAGGGTACACGATGTCACATTTAGACTTTAGCCTCCATGAGAAGCAACTAGAGATTCTAAATTCAAAAGCTAGATTTAAAGTATGTGCAGCAGGGAGACGAGGAGGTAAGAGTTACCTCTCTGCAGTAACACTACTCCTAAAAGGTCTAGAGAATGAGAATCGTTTTGGGTACCCTCTTAAAGGTAAAGAGGTCTGGTACGTAGCTCCTACTTTCCAACAAGGTAAGGACATTATGTGGAACCTGCTCAAGGATATAGGGCAGAAAGTAATAAAGAAAGCGCATGAGAACACTGCAACATTAACACTAATTAATGGCAGAACGATCCAGATTAAGGGATCTGATAGGCCTGATACCTTACGAGGTGTGGCTATCTCTTATGTAGTGATGGACGAATATGCATTCATGAAGCCTGAGGTATGGGATCTTATTATAAGTCCTACCTTAGCTGACGTAGAGGGGGATGCTCTGTTTATAGGAACCCCTGACGGTAAGAACCACTTCTATGAGCTATGGTTACAAGGCCATAATACAGAAGAATGGGAGTCTTTCTCTTTTAACAGTATGGATAATCCCATGATTTCCACTAAAGAGATTGAGAAGGCAAGATCACGTATGTCAGCAGACGCCTTTAGACAAGAGTTTGAGGCCTCTTTCTCCTCTGGAGGCGGTGGTAGCTTTAAAGCTTCTATGTTCCAAGAGTGTGCTGAGAGCCCGGAACCCGGAGAGATATATATAGCTGTTGACCCCGCAGGGTTCGGAGCTGGTACAGGGATGGTTAAATCTGCCGTATCTAGACTAGATGAGATGGCCATAGCCGTAGTAGAAGTGTCCCCTTCTGGTTGGTTTGTACACGATATCATACATGGTAGATGGGGTACACGGGAAGCAAGCTTACAGATAGTAAGAGCTGCTCAGAAGTACAGACCTAGGGCCGTAGGTATTGAAGGCGGGTCTCTCAAGAATGCTATGAATGATTACCTGCATGATCAAATGCGGAGGTTGGGAGTTTTCTTCCACATTGAGACACTTACTCACGGCGGTAAGAAGAAAGTAGAAAGAATTACATGGGCACTGCAAGGCCGTTTTGAACACGGCAGGATCTTCTTCAAAGAGGGAGAGCCTTGGATTAAGAATCTTACAGATCAATTACTAGATTTCCCTAATCCTATGTCTCATGACGACTTACCGGACGCACTAGCGTACATAGATCAACTCTCCTCGGTGATATATATGGATGAGTTTGAAGAAGATACATGGCAACCACTGGATAGTATAGCGGGCATTTAATGACTGATAATATAGTTATAAATAGTGAAGGAGAGGAACGAGACGATAACTCTAAGTATATTGGTACTAGAGAAGATCGACTAGTTTCTTGGGTACTATCTACGGTACAGCCTTGGATTGAGTACAGAGATTCTAATTTTAAAGAGAGGTGGGATGAATACTATCGTCTCTGGCGCGGGATCTACAACGAACAAGATAAAAGTCGTAAATCAGAACGTAGTAAGCTTATAGTCCCGGCACTGCAACAGGCCATTGAAAGTGCTGTTGCAGAAGAAGAAGAGGCTGTTTTTGGTAAGGGTAAATGGTTTGATTTAGAAGATGACCTACTTGATCAGAACAACCAAGAGATATTACACTATCGTAACGTCCTACAGGAAGACCTAGAAGAGGCTGGTGTTAAAGCTGCTTTGTCAGAAGTATTCCTTAACGGTGCCTTATATGGAACAGGTATAGGTAAGATCATAGTAGAGGAAGTTCCTCGTAAAAGCTTAACCTCTATCGACTTAGGTGCAGGTATTAGAGAGGCTAGTATAGAAGAAAATACTCGAATCCAAGTAAGCGTAGTACCTGTAGCTCCTGATGAGTTTGCAATTGATGCAACTGCAAGAACTATCGATGAGGCGTTAGGGTGTGCTCATATCACTGTAGTCCCTAAGCACTCTGTTATTAAGAAACAACAAGAAGGTATTTACCTGAGTGGTGATATTGGTACCTTCACTGATGATATGGATCTTAATCCTAAAGGTGAGTCTAAGAACCCTCTCTCTCTGGACAGTACTAAGATAGTAGAGTATCACGGACTTATCCCTTCTAACCTACTACCTCTAGAAGTAGAGGATGATGAGGAATATGTAGATCTCTTTGGTGATGAAGATGATTATGAAGCGGACACTATTGACTTTGTAGAAGCTATTATCACTATTGCTAATGATGACATACTGTTGAAGGCAGTTAAGAATCCACACCTTATGAGTGATCGTGGGTTTATTGCATACCAGCACGACACAGTCCCTAATCGATTCTGGGGCCGAGGCGTAGCTGAGAAAGGGTATAACCCTCAGAAAGCTTTAGACGCTGAATTAAGAGCCCGTATAGACGCTATGGCGTTGACAGTACACCCTATGATGGGAGTAGATGCTACTCGTATCCCTAGAGGCGGTACGTTTGCAGTAGAGCCGGGCCGTAATGTTTATACAAACGGTGATCCGAATACAGTCTTACGTCCGTTTAACTTCGGGCAGGTAAGCAGTAATACTTTCCATCAGTCAGGTGACCTAGAACGTATGGTTCAGATGGCTACTGGTAGTATGGATAGCGCAGCACCTGTATCAGTCAATGCACGTAACAATACTGCATCTGGTATGAGTATGATGCTATCAGGTAGTATTAAGAGAAGTAAGAGAACTCTATCTAATATAGAGCGTACTTTCATTAATCCTATGTTACAGAAGACTGCATGGCGTTATATGCAGTTAGACTCAGAACGGTATCCTACTATGGATATTAAGTTCAAAGCGTATAGCACTCTTGGTATTATGGCTAGGGAGGTAGAACAGCAGCAACTGACGAGCTTGCTTAATACTGTTCCGCCAGACAGTCCAGCATACTGGATGCTTATCCGTAGTATCTATGACAACTCTAGCATAGCTAATAAAGAGCAAATGTTACAACTTGTTGACCAGATGCTACAACAGTCTTTACAACCACAACCAGATCCGATGGTTCAGCTTAAACAGCAAGAGCTACAAGTCCTTGTTCAAGATAAGCAGGAAAGCCGTCAGATTGAATTGATGAGAGCTAAGACTGAAATGGCCCGCGTAATGATAGAACAAGAAAAAGTGGCTGATCAGAGAGTTAAACTCGAAACTGAAGCACTTCTTAACCTAGCTAAAACGGAATCAGAAGAGATAGGTATTCAACTAGATGCTTATCAAAAACATGTTGACGCTCTCCAGACGGAAGCTCAATCAACTACAGGCGAAAAACTAAATGGATCAGAAGATCTCTAAAGAGCAGTTACAACAAGAGTTAGAAAACCTTGTTGATTTATTTTCTCACAGTGGCTGGAAGGTAATCCTTAAGGATCTAGAAAGTCAGCTTAATCATAAGATTGGTAACGCTTCTGACGAGTGTAAGACCAATGATGAATGGCAATATAGACGTGGTTATATCGACGCTCTACGCTATGCATATAGCTATGAATATATGGTCGAGAACCAACTGAAAGAGATGAACGAAGATACCGGGGTTACCTCGGGAAATATCTTAGAAGACTAATTCCCAAACCTATAAGGCGGAAACAATGACTGATAATATCGTAGTCGAGCAGGAAACAATAATTGAAAATGAAGAAGGACTTGTTAATCTAGATGAAGTAACAGTAGATGAAGTCCAAGACACACCTAAAGATCTTATTAAAGAAGTAGAGGAAGATGCCTCTGCTATCCCAGATAAGTTTAAAGGTAAGAGTGTTGAGGATATTGTTGAGAGTTACAGTAATTTAGAGAAAGAGTTTGGACGTAAAAACAATGAGCTAGGCGAGCAGCGTAAGCTTATTGATCAATTATTGGAACTTAAACTCGAAGAGAAGAGCACTACTTCTGAAAAGCTTGAGGCCCAGAAGGTAGATGTAGACACTCTATTAGATGACCCAGACAGAGTTATATCTGATGCTGTGGCTAATAACCCTCTTATTAAAGAGGTACAAGAAAATCTAAAAGCTAATGCAATTAAAGAAGCTAAAGATGTATTTGAGAGTAAGCATTCTGATTGGCAGGATGTAGTATCCTCAGACTCTTTTGCTGAATGGGTTACTGGTAGTCCTATTCGTACTCAGATGTTTAAAGATGCGAATACTAACTACAAGTATGATATTGCTGATGAGCTTTTGACCTTGTATAAAGACATTCAAGGTACTGTAGTTAAGGAAGCACAAGAGACTAAAGAGAAGAATGTTAAGAAGGTTATAAAGGACGCTGCTACTGAGAAAGGCACAAGTACGGGCGCTAAGACTAAGAAAGTTTACAGCCGTAAACAACTTATGGAATTACGCTTACGTGACCCTTCTCGCTATGACGCTATGTCAGATGAAATCTACCAAGCTTATGCTGAAGGTAGAGTCCGTTAATTATATAATATAGGTAATAAATAAAATGGCTTTAGGTACTAACCATCTAGCGAATACCGCTGCTTCTGTTCAAGAGTTTATCCCTGAACTTTGGTCAGACGATATCATCGCTGCATACAAACAGAACTTAGTTCTAGCTAATCTTGTAAGTAAGATTAATCACAAAGGTAAGAAAGGTGATACTATTCACATTCCTAAGCCTACCCGTGGTGCTGCTAACGCTAAGGTTGTTGGTTCACAAGTTACTTTGAATCAGAACAACTCTAGTGAACTAACAGTTCTATTAGATAAACATTATGAATATTCATTCGTAATTGAAGATATTATCGCTATTCAGGCGTTAGACTCATTACGTCGGTTCCAGACTGATGATGCTGGTTATGCACTGGCTTCACAAGTCGATGACGACATCTGGGGCTTAGCCGGTGGGTTACAAGGCGGTACTGCTTATTCAACTGCGGTAATCGGTGGCGACGGTTCTACTGTGTGGGACGGCTCTGCTTCTACTAATACTGGTAATGGTACGACTCTGACTGATGACGGTATCCGTGAGATGATCCAAACCCTCGACGATGCTAATGTCCCAATGCAGAATCGTGTACTGGTAATCCCCCCTGTTGAGAAGAAGACTCTTATGGGTCTGCCACGTTTTACTGAGCAAGCATATGTTGGTGAAATAGGCGGTGCTAACTCGATCCGGAATGGTAAGATTGGTGACATCTATGGTATGGAAGTGTATGTTTCTACAAACTGCCCGACCGTAGCTGCTGATGACACTACTACTAACTATCGTGTTGGTATGATGTTCCATAAGGACGCTTTCGTACTTGCAGAGCAGATGGGTGTTCGTACACAATCATCTTACGTCCAAGAGTATCTGGGTGATCTATTCACTTCTGATATGATCTATGGCGTGGCTGAGCTACGTGACGACGCTGGTGTTGCTTTCTTAGTACCTGCGTAATAGGATAATATAGGGGCAAGGACGCCCCACTTCTACTTTTCTAAATATAGGTTTAACATGACATACATTGAGATAGTTAACGCTGTACTGAAACGTCTTAGAGAAGATGAAGTGACTACTATTAACGACACTACATATTCTGCTATGATAGGTGAATTCGTTAATGAGATGAAACGGGAAGTAGAGGACTCTTTCGATTGGGTTCAACTACGTACCACTATACAGATTACTACTGCTGCTGATACATTCCGTTACACGTTATCAGGGGCAGGTACAAGGTATAAGATTTTACAGGTGATGGACTATACTAACGAGAGTCCTATCTACAAAGCACCTTATAAATTTATGAACGAGGCACTGTTATATAATACTGATACAGGAACTCCTACTTATTATGATATAAACGGCTCTACTGACGGTGACCCTGATGTAGATCTATATCCTATACCTGATGGAGTACATGTCATTAATTATAACATGATCATACCTCAGGCTGACTTATCTGATGAGGGTGATATTATCACTATTAATAGCTGGCCTGTAATACTAGGAACTTATGCTAGGGCTTTATCTGAACGAGGCGAGGAAGGTACAACTTCTTATGCTGCAGCTCAGATGGCTTATCAAAAAGCACTAGGTACTGCTATTATGTTAGGCTCGTCTGATACTCCAGATGAGATGGTTTGGGAAATTAGATAATGCCTAGTTCACTACTAGACTACTCAATACAAGCTCCGGGGTTCTTAGGTTTAAATAAGCAGAATTCAGGGGATATACTACCTACTGGTTGGGTTACTGTTGCTAAGAATCTTGTATTCGATAACGTAGGTAGGTTAGCTGCTAGGAAGGGGACTGCTCAAGTTAATGCTACTCCTATTACTGGCTCTGCTGATGTTAATACGATCCACGAATATATTGATATTTCAGGTAATAGCACTATTATTGTAACTGCTAATAACAGTTTATTTTATGTGGACGGGGATTCACTTACAGATATTACAGGTACATTAACAATCACTGCTGACCATTGGCAGTTTGTAAACTTTAACGGTAATGTGATAGGCTTCCAAGATGCACACGACCCTATCATCTATAAAGGTTCAGGTACATTTACACCTCTTATAGAGGAGCATACTGATTGGGCTGGATCTACTGCTTACCTAGAAGGTGATATTGTTATCCCTACTACTGCTACAGACTACTATCTTTACTGTAGTACCTCGGGTACGTCTGCAGGAACTGAGCCTGCTTGGAATACTTCCGAGGGGCAAACCACTTCTGACGGTACAGTTACTTGGACTACGCATAAGATTCCAGAGGGTAATGCTGCTATAGCTGCCGGTGGTAGACTATGGGTTATAAACGGTACCCAGTTAAGCTACAGTCAGACTTTAATCCCTCAGACTTGGGATACTACTAATACAATCAATCAGTTCGATCTTAAGCTTGTATGGCGTAATGGTATGGATGTAGGCGTAGCCTTGGCGGAGTTCAATGGCCACTTGTGTATATTAGGTAAGAAGACAATAACTGTCTATCAGAACTACGATGATGTAACTAGTATGTCACTGGTAGAGAACATAGACGGTGTAGGTTGCTTAGGTAGGGATACAGTACAAGATATTGGTACTGATATTCTATTCCTATCTAACTCTGGAGTACGTTCATTAGGTCGTACTATCCAAGAGAAGAGTATGCCTGTGAGAGACATTAGTAAGAATATTCGACAGTATCTACTTGACAGCGCTTTCGAGGAGACCTCTGCGGAGATTAAATCAGTATATCATGCTAAAGAGGGTATGTACCTACTATCATTACCGGCTAACAACACTATCTTCTGTTTCGATATTAGGCAACCTATGGAAGATGGATCGATTAAAGTTACTGAATGGGAAGGCACATTCACCGCCTTCATGTCTGCTATTAGTGGTACGCTGTATATAGGTAGTGCGGGTTATATAAATACATACTCTGACTATTTAGATGGAGTAACTAGTGATGCTTCTGGCGGTACTCCGTATGACATAGTATTCGAGTCAGGTTGGACAGACTTTGGCGGTGAGGTGTCTAGTATGCTTAAGCTCCCTAAGAGGATGTCTATTACTGCCTATGGTGGTATCGGTCAGGATTTCTTATTTAAGTGGGCATTTGATTACTCTTTATCCTTTAAATCTGCTACCATAAGCGCTACGCTTGGTAGTGTAGATGAGTATGGTATAGGTGAGTATGGTATAAGTGAGTTCTCAGGTGGATTAGATTTCACTAGACTGCAGAGATCTATAATAGGCACTGGTCGTATAATGAAAGTCGGGATTGAGACTGTATGTAACGGAAGGTTCGTAGCTTTCCAGAGACTAACAACACAATTAAAATTAGGTAAGATGGTACTATGAGTGATTATTCTAAGACTACTGACTTCGGTGTTAAAGACGGCCTGACTACCGGAGACCCTAATAAGGTTGTCTCTGGAACAGAGCATGATGACGAATACAATAACATAGCTACTGCTATTGCCACTAAGAGCAATAAGAAACTGCCTGCTACCACTGGTAATATGGCAGGCTTATCTGCATCCGGTGACTTAACAGATTCAGGTTTCTTCTTCTCTGGTACTGGCGGGGAAGTAACTGCTACTGCTGCGGAACTTAATACACTAGACGGTATTACTGCTACCACAGGTGAACTTAATACACTAGATGGTATTACTGCTACCGTAGGTGAGCTTAATATCTTAGACGGTGCTACAGTCACAGTAGATGAGCTGAATGAACTAGACGGTGTTACCGGTGATCTGACTATAGTAAACAGTCCTAATAGTGCTAGTAACGTGGTACAGTTAGATGCTAGTGCTCTAGTCCCTACTGCTAATATGCCAGTCGATATGTTCTCTGGGTCTATTACAGGCGTAGGTGCATCATCTTGGTCGTCAAGAAGAACACTGACACTTACTAATATAGATACTGTCTATGGTGTAGCGGTTATGGCCAAGCATAGTACTACTTTTACTAGTACTATTACTTGGGCTGTTGTTTCAGATGATGGTTATTGGGGAGGCACAGGCACCCCTTCACTTGTATCAGTAGCTGCGGGAACACTAGACCTGTATTTATATAATCCAGCAACTAGTACACAAACTCTTGATTATAGAGTCATAGTATTTGGAACTGTTTAACAGTAGAGGTTTAGAATAAGATGAGTTTATTTAGTGACGTTACAAATGCTATAGGTCTAACCACTGATCCAAATGATATACCTACTGCTGAGTTCACTCCAATGGATATTACATCAGGTGCAGGGACAGCTACCTTTGATGAAGGCGTTGGTACATTCCAATTATCTCCTGAACTACAAGCTACTTATGAACAATTACTAGGTGGTGGTAGGGAAGGTATTGCAGCAGCAGGCGGGTATGATCCTTACGCTGCAGCAGAGACCTTATTCGGTAGGATGGATCAGATCTTAGCAGGTGGTCGTGAGAGGCAGAGGCAAGGACTAGAGAGCCGTCTCTTATCACAAGGCCGACTAGGTAGTACTGGTGGTGCTTTTGAGTTTCAGGGCTTAGAGTCTACTATAGAGGCTGAGAGAGCACGACAACTTAACCAAGCCTTCGGTACTGCACAACAAGTACAACAGGGTATGTTTGGTAGAGGTCTAGCAGAATTACAAGCAGGTATAGGCTTACAAGGTATAGGCCAGTCTCAATTAGCTTTAGGCTTACAGGCAGGACAAGGCGCTCAACAGGCACAGATGTTTAATATCCAGAATCAGATAGCGGCAAGTCAGCAAATGCCTTCCTTACTAGCAGGCTTAGGTACCGGAGCATTAACTGGGTGGGCTGCAGGCGGGTTTAAATAAGATGGCAAATGAATCTAGAAATACGCTGTTTGGTTTTGAGACTCCTGAGGAGATCAAAACTCGCATCATGGGGGACTTTAGTAAACAGCAAGGTGCCTTACTACAAAGGTTAGGTACTGGAGGTGGGGCTGGACTAGCTGGACGGTTAGCTGAACTAGGTCGAGCAGCAGGAGCAGCGTTAGTAGCTCAGTCTCCGGAAGTAGAGAAGAACCCTGAAGTATTACGTGCTCAGACAAGGCAACATATTATTGATCGTCTCTCTGCGGAGGAAGGTTCTGATCCTACAACGTCTCAATTCTACTCTAATGCTATGAAAGTATTTATGGAGGAGGGGGATATGGTAGCTGCTCAAGATGCTCTTAAGAAGTTTGCACAACTCTCTACTATTGAAGCAGCTAAGACTAAGGTGGATAGAGGTGATAAGCCTACGATTACCAAGAGCACAGTAATGCGTAATAATAAACCTACTGTTGTCCAAACAGCAGTTGATCCTCAGTCCGGTAAAGTACTGTGGACTAGAGAGGAAGGTGAGGCTAAGCCTCCTAAACCTCCTGCTCCTAGAGACACTAAGGTTAGTAAGACAGACGTAGAGTTTGCACTTACTCAGGCTAAAAACCTCTATAAGGATATGGATTTTGCTGATGAATATGATGCAGAAACACATGACCCTTTCTTAAACCTAGTAGCTGGTGAAGTAAATAAAAGAGCTGAAGATAAGAGAATGGATCTTACTCCAGCTAATCGTATCAAGCTTACACGCCAAGTGTTAAAAGACGCTAGAAAGGCTGAGGTTATTAAGACAGACACGAACCTCTTAGGGTTCAAGGAACCTGTTATGGATCAGTCTAAAATGGATCAGTTCTTCGGCATCACAGGCTCTGTGGCCGGTGGCGGTCTTACTCCTGAACAGAAGAAACGACTGGAAGAACTAAGAGCTAAGCAGAAGAAATAATGGCACTATCTGAACAAGAAGAGTTAGAGTATCTGGAACTCCTAGAACTAGAGTCTATGCAAGCTGCCCCTGCTCCTGTAAAAGAGGAAGAGGTAGAGCTTCTAGAAGCTATTAATACTAAGAGACTAGAGCGTTTCCCTAATGCAGGAAACCGTATCGGTGCCTTTGAATTCGGTGGTTTTCATGGTACAGAGGATGAGCGTCAAGAGCTTACTAAATATTATGATATGCAGGATGCTTTATTGCAACCTCGTCAAGAGATAGATAAACTTAAAGCCCTACAAGGTATTGATCCTACTATCCAAGTAGTAGATTATGATAAAGATACGGATGTAGCTTATGTTGAATGGGAAGGTAATAAGTACCCAATTAATAAAGCTGGTATCTCTATGCAGGATATCAAAGATGTAGGCGTAGAGTTAGGTACTGAGATACCTCTCATGGCTCTTGGTGGGGGCGTAGCGACTACTATTAAGGCCGGGAGTATCCTTGCTAGGGCTACAGGTGTAGCTACCGGTGCAGGACTTTCTAGTGCCTTTCGTGATATTACAGCAGATGTAGAAGTGGATGTAACGAATGCTGCTCTTCAGTCTGGTTTAGCTGGGTCTCTTGATCTTGCTATCCCTGCTGCCTCTAAGGCTCTTGGTAAGTACTTTACAGGTAAGAAAGCTGCAGGTATCGTTAATAAGTTTGAAATTGCTGCTAATAAATATAAAGCTCAAGGCTTAACTGATCACCAAGAAGTTGTAGCTAGGTCTATGAGAGATGTAGGTATTGTACCTTCTGAGCTTAAGTGGGCTACTAAGAGAGCTGATAAATATGCTAATGTTTATGGGCAGGACGCAGCACAGGCTTATCTTAAGCAAGCCCAGCCTATCAAGACTAAGATAGCTGCTATAGCTGACAAACACCAGTCTCTAAAAACAATACATGAGTGGGGTACAGCAGGTGCTAAGATGGTAGAAGACACTATCGGCACCATGATTACTGCTATAGATAAAGTAAGTCCTCGTATGGCTATGGTTATGAACAGGTATGAACATAACCTACATACTAAATTATTGGAGAGTAAAGACCTAGCTCGTAACTTCCAAACAGCATTTAGAGAATTACCTGAAGCTGAACAAAGACACCTATCTGTCATGCTATTTAATGGTAAGATAAAAGAGATAGGATCTTTTATGTCTAAGCCGGGGAACGAGAAGCTATTTAATTCTTGGCTCCCAGTAGCTCGTAGACTTGGAAGTATACATGACGAGCTTATAGCGACAGGTCATAAAGTGGGTAAAGTAGAGACTTTCTTCCCTCGTAGTGTAAAAGACTATAAAGGTCTTGCTAAGCATATGGGAGTAGATGTACCTGAGAGCGTACTTGAAAGACAAGTGAAGGCTTATGAAGCTAAGGTAGGACGCAGTGTCACAGAGAAAGAACTAGGACGTATTATCAAGGGCGATCTTCGTATGCACGGAGAGATACCTATTAAGGCATCTACTACTTTCAAGCAAAGAACTATCGATGAGGTAGATGAAAAGATGCTACCCTTCTATACTGATGCTGCAGAGCAACTAGACACTTACCTGCACAGGGCTATCTCAAGTATAGAGAAGAATAGATTCCTCGGTATCAAGGACGCTAGTAAGAGTAAGTACACTGCTTTTGATTACCATAAGGGTGATATGGGGCCTGAGGCATTAGGCGGAAGTATCTCTGATCTATTAGCTAAAGAGATTAAAGCTGGTAAGTTGACTATGACTGATGCCGCTAAGATCAAACCGCTCCTTCAAGCAAGATTTGGAGAAGGTGAGAAGTTTGCCCCTAAGTGGATGCAACGTGGTAAGAACTTACTATACATGTGGACACTAGGCCATCCTACTTCTGCACTTACTCAGGTAGGGGATATAGCTTTATCGGCTCAAGTGAATGGACTAATCCCTACTATCAAGGCTACGACTAAGATACTAACAGGTAAGAGTGTAGCTACTCCTCATAAGATAGGATTAGATTTAATATCTCATGAGTTTGCTGATAACCTGTCATCTGCAAGGGCACTAGACGGTGTACTTAAGTGGTCAGGGTTTAAAGCAGTGGATCGTTTTGGTAAGACTGTACATCTTAACGCCTCTTTAGCTAAACATAGTAAGATACTAAGCCCTAATAATCCTAAAGGTTTAGAGAAGTTTATAAGAGACTATAGAGGTGCTTTCACTCCTGCTGAACTAGGTAAGGTTATTGAGGATCTTAAAGGTGGTAAACTTACTGATCTCTCTAAATACGTACTTTGGAATGATCTATCAAGGGCACAACCTATAGCCTTATCTCAAATGCCTAAGTGGTACTTAGAGCATCCTAAAGGTAGAATGTTATACATGCTTAAGACTTTCACCGTTAAGCAGTTTGACTTGATGCGTAGAGAGGCTTTTCAGAAGATAGCTAGGGGTCAGGTAACAGAAGGTACTAAGAACTTACTCACTTTTGGGCTAATGTTTACAGGGGCTAATGCTGGAGTAGACCAAGTTAAGAACTGGATACGTGGTAAGGACGTGGATTTCGATGATGTTGTAATAGCTAACCTTTATCGTAACCTAGGTACCTCTAAGTACGTAGTAGATAAGTACGGCGATAAGGGGGCGCAGGGTGTGTGGGACGCTGCAGTGGATGTTATCACTCCCCCTGTAAGTGCTCCTCTTAAGAGCTTAGACAAAGTAGCTAGCGGTATCGCTGATAGTGATCAAGCTATAGACATATTAACAGATACAGCAGAAACCTTACCACTTGGAGGATACCTTACGGTACTCAAGACTATGTTTGGTGAGAATAATGAGTAGCCTCTTATTAGAAGGAAGGATAATGGACGAGATAGAAGTTGGTAAATTAATGTCATCAGTAGATACTTTAGCTAAAGCAGTGGACAATCTTACTGAGAAGGTTGATCACCTAGAGTCTCAAATGGACAGAGGTAAAGGGGTACTTGTGGGGGCTATTATAGTCGCTGGGGGTATCGGTGCTGCTGGTGGGACTGCTGTGCATAAACTGATTAGTTTCTTCGGAGGTTAATAATGTCTAAGACTTTTAGAGGAGCTGGCGTCCCTATTGCTGGAGAACCAGTAACTACAAAAGCGATTAATGTATCGATTGAAGATACTAATAATTACTTCGCTTCTGATAATGTAGAAGGCTCCTTGCAAGAGATAGGCATCTTATCTACGTCTGCCATATGGGGTAGGCTCACTGGTACTCTATCTGAGCAGACAGATCTACAAGCAGAGCTAGATGCTAAAGAGCCTGCTGATGCTACTATTCTTAAAGATGCAGATATAGGTGTGACTGTATCTGAATATATCAAGAATAATTATACAGCCACTGTTGCTCCTACAGTGAACAATGATGAGACTGAAGGATACTCTGTAGGTTCAGAGTGGATTGACTCAGCGCTGGGTGATATCTATCGAGCAACTGATGTCTCCACAGGCGCTGCTGTATGGGCAGACGTAGGTGCTGCTACTGTAGGTACGATGGCCTATCAAGATAGTAATGCTGTCTCTATTACAGGTGGTACTATCTCAGGTATTACCTCTTTAGGCGTATCCGGTAATATCACAGTAACAGGAACTGTAGATGGTAGGGATGTAGCCGCTGATGGTACTAAGTTGGATGGTATAGAACTGAATGCAACTGCAGATCAGACTGCAGGAGAGATAGAAGCTATAGTAAGCCATGACAACCTATTAGGTTTTGTAACCAATGAGCATATAGATTGGACAATAGATCAAGGTGTTACTAATATACACTCCGGTAACTATACAAATACTACAGATCATACAGCTTTAAGTAATATAGGTACTAATAGTCACCCTGTTATTGATAATCATATAGCTGATGGAACTTTACACTATACACAAGCCTCTATATCTATTACTGAGTCTCAAATATCAGACTTCGGAAGTTATCTATCAAATATCGTAGAGGACCTGTCTCCTACATTAGGCGGTAACCTAGACGTAAGCGGTAATTCTATAATTGATACCAGCGCTACAGACTTAACTCTAAGTAAATCAGGAAGTGGCGACCTAGTACTGGCTAATAGTGGAAGCGGCAGTATAAGCATAGAGGGTGATGAACTACCTGCAACAAATAATACTTATGATCTCGGTGCGTCAGGTACTCAGTGGGATAACTTATATGCTAGAACTATTTACGAAGACGGTACGTTACTTACCTCTAAATATATTCAAACTACTGATGTAGGTATTGATCAATTAAGGTCGCAGGGCACTATCGCCGGTGGCGGTACTGTTGAAACAACTAATAGTCGGGTATATTGGGACGAACCTTTCATGGTATGGGGGGCAGTTAAAAGCTCTATTTTCTCCTCTGATAACTCTGGCATCTTTGAAATAGACTGTCCTGTATCAGGGTCTATATACGAAGAAGACGGGACTACTGTTGCAGACACAGCAACATCAGAAGGGGTCAATCTAGCCGTTGGAGAATCTTTATGGTACGAACTACCTATAGGGTCAGCGAAGACCTCTGTTCAGGCTAATTTTAGGATAGTATATGATGCCGTGTCAGAACAGCTAATAGATAAGGACTGGGTTCTGGTATGTGCTCGGATAGGAAGTGTAATCTATTTTCCTAATAGGCGACCTATAGATCTGCACACTTCTTCCGGAGTAGTTAGAAGTTATGGAAAGGTTTCAGGGATTGCCACCACTGGGACTCAGCATACTTTTACCGAAGATGGACTGACAATACAGACAGGAAACACTACTGTAGCTGGTAATTCAACTAAGTCTATCACTCTACCTTCCGCATATGGCAATACAGAATATTCTGTATTGGCTGAGATAATGAAATCTGGTGTCGGTTTAACAGACGAATCTCACGTATACAGTAAAACTAATACGGCTTTTAGTATAGTTAATGGTGAATCAGGTACACAGACTTTCCAATGGATAGCAATAGGTAAGACTACGTAATATGAATAAAAGATACTGTGAAGTAGATACAGACGGGAGACCTATAGGTTTCTATATGGAAGGCGTAAATAAGAATATACCTCCTACTGCAGGAGAAATCTCTGATGGGGAGTATATGATTCTCTTAGACGGCCAAGACACTATGGCCCTCATAGGAGGAAGTATCGTTGATATAGGAGAAAAACCACCAACCCCTATTGTTTTTGATGAGGAAACTATAGCACGTAGGGCCTTAAGAGACAGTCTCGTATCTAATATAAAGGCAAGTAATTTAAATACGGCAGCTAAGGATGCCTTGATTTTCCTACTAACTTACATTAAAGTTTAATGATTAGATGTAAGGCTGCCTCCAAAATAAAGTCCAACAATAGCTGAGACTAGATGGGTGTCTAGGGGAGTCAGGAGTATCCCCCCGCCCGTCGCTTGGTGCCACTGCACTATATCCTTTCCTTCCGTGAAGAACCAGAACCCGCTCTGCCACTCTGTCCATCCATAGGTTACAGGTACTTCGAAGAGTCCTGCTAGCTTCGGCAATACGATTATAGCTGCTACTGAAGATAAGGCTATGATCCTTCTTGTGAACTGTAGGCTCTTGTCTTTCCTTGCCTCTTGTATCAACTTCCCTCTCTGCTTCATAACTGCTAACTGGGCTAAATTCTGCTGTTTTTTGCTCTCTATTGATTGAGACCACAGCTTCATTACTCCGCCTAGTACAGTACTCATCCCCATTGTAAATAACTCTACTGGTATCATACAGTACCTCTTTTATATATGACTGATTAAATGGAGAAGTGCCGTTTTCACTGATGATAATCCCTCGAATAAGGGCTGCAACATGATCAGCGTTACTATAATCGTACATATGGTAGCCCATGCTATCAAGGCTCCTAGTAATATCTTTGATAAGTCTTCCAGTATCATTTTCATTCTTTGGACTCCATCTACTTATTATCCTTTCTATTGTTGTTAATCTATATTTTAAATGATATACATCGAGGTTCCTTATGAGAGCCTTAAGCCCCGCTAGGGGGCTCTCGAAACATTTAAATTTAAGGTCAGGGCAATCCACCTCCCCGACCCACTTCTTAGGGGTATGGATTATATTACCCGGGTTGTTATTACGTAACCCTCTGGTTGTTTCCTCAGAGGATTTCGCAGCTACCGGCTGAACAAGCAAGCTCATGCTCAACAGTAACATTGTCACTAGTTTCATAATCACTTAATTTCTCCCAGTCTAAGTCCGGCATGAGTGCATACAGCTCATTATACCCTTCCTCTGTACATTCCTGATAAGGAGCTTGAGCGTATACATGGTCTGTATGTGGTAAGAATGAGATACCAGAACACATATCAAAGTTCTCCCATACCCATGCACCTACTTCCATAACCTCATCATCACGCACAGTGATGGTTACAGACGGTTTATGCTCACACCAATACTCTGCATACACCTTCCATATATCTAGTTGCTGTAAGGCAGGCATATCATTCCGTGTGATAGCATTATCCGGACTCTTAACAGGGAATGAGAATACATAGTTATGGTCAGGCTTAGTAACATCGTCCTCTACAGGTACACCTGCATCTACCATCATCTGAGCTAGTGGGTCTTTCTTATCGGCTCTTACGGTTCGAATGTAAAAGTCACTGTGACGGCTATGAATACCGGAACTGCTATCCACGAGCTGACTAACAGTACCACTTGGCTTAACACACGTAATCGCTGTAGAAGGGTTGATACCGAGTTTATCAGCCCATACTTTATTTGTTTCAACTGCCACCTCCTTAAGAGCCCCTAACACATCTTCTAGTTTCTCAAACTCTTCAAACCCATCGTACAAACCTACGTCATTAAACCTTCCAGCCATCACAGGATGATCCATAATACCTGTCAGAGATACGCCCAGTAAAGCCTCCTCTACTGTATTATTCTTCCAAGCTGCACTTAAATATCTAAAATCTGTTAAGCTTGCTTGGAAAGTTCCAAGGATAGTTGCAAGTCGTACTTTCCGTTTGAGGTCATCAAAGGTATCTGTAGATCTAACGATGACTTCTGATAAGTTACAGAATTGCTTGGGACGGAGGATAATTTCTGAACAAGGATTTGTACCAAATTCATATCCGCTATCTCTTCGTCCGTTCTTTTCAACATGCTTTTGAGCAGCATCTCTAGAGAAGATACCGCGCTCTCCTGATTTTGATTCATATAAACTTAACCACTCTTTCATGAAGATGCCTACATCAGGCTTCTCTGTGTAACATACACTATTATTAGCTAGTGCTCTTTGTCCGTTATCTTCCCACCATTGTCCTGATTTCGCTTTACGCATCCTTTCATCCGTGAGATTGCTAAGAGAGATGAGAGCACTCCTACGAACACCACCAACCACCACAATATCAGCAACTTTACATACCACGTCATGACACTCTATACTTGTTAGTTTTCTTCCTGCTGATCCCTTAAAGACTTCAACGGTGAAATTGAATAAGTCGATAAGCGGTTGTGGGCCTGATGCACGACCACCAAAGGTCTTGAGTTTCTCTCCTGCGGCACGAACCTTAGACATATCCCATTGGGGGATTTGACCTGCGTACAGCATAGATATGAGTTCCCTGTAAGCTTTTGCCCATCCAATCTTAGAATCTGCAACATGAATGACTGTATCGGTGTCATGGAAATCTTCTGATACCTCTGGTAGTTTAGATACGAACTGCCGCTCTACTGAGAAACCTACACCTGTACCGCACATGAGGACATACATGATCTCATCAAATACACGGGGGCTATCTACAGCTACATAACTACAGTTAAAGCCTGCTACATTATCCCTATCTAATGCTGGCCCTGCTGTCATTAAGGCTCGCATAGAGGGCATTACTTCTAAGTCAAGAATAGAATCTCTCAGCTCTTTCCATATACCGAACTCTGTATCCTTTTCTGTATTTCTGTCGTAGAAATAATCAATGTAACGACTAACTGTCTCATCCCACGTCTCTCGCCTACCTTCATCCTCTTTCCATCTTGCGTACCGACTCTTATGTATGTACTCCATATATTGCGTCATATTAGTAGACATACTGATACCTCCACGCTGTCATTACAGAACACTCTAGTTCTTCTGCTGCCTTTCTACCTACTATACCTTTACCTTTCAATACTTTTGCAACCTCTAACATATCTTTATCTATCATCGACCCCTCGCCCTTATGTATGTTGAACGGGGGTTGATAGGCAATTATTAATTCTTTTTCTAACTTCACAGCTTCTTTTTTAGATAAACATTTAGCTACTATCTCAACCCAGTCACTAGGAATATAACCATCTTCAGTTAAGGCGTTAAGATATTCTGTGTGTTCAGAATTACGAGACATTGAGACTCGATAATGCCAAGCTCTATCTTTAGATCCAGAACCTATATATAGTACCTCATTAGTGACCGGCTCTATATGTTTATATACATAATATATACTATCCATACATCTCCATTAATTGTTCTGTTGTTATATCACGTAGGCTAAAATCTCCTTCGGAGACATTATCAAGGAGGAGTACACCTTCCCACCATAGATGCCGTGCTCCTGCACACCAACCTTCTGTGTACTCCGGGTGTACGAAACAGCCTACAGCAAGACCATGCATCTTCTGACCATCAGCTCTGGTACGAATAGCATGGTTATATAAATGTGAATGACCTTGGACGCTAGACATATAGTTCTTACTCAGTAGTGAGTTACCAATATGCTCTCCACCAATAGGACGATTCATAACACCTGATGCAAAGTAGTGAGAGAATGCTATACCTTCTATAAATACTCGTTCCATGAAAGGATATACTTCCCAACCATGATCTTGATAGCCTAGGTCATCAGTAGATATAGTCCCATACAGCTCTGAGCTGCTCTGTGTAGCCTTATCTATACGTGCCTCATGGTTACCTAGGCACATAACCTTCTTAGGTCTGTAGCGACGCTTCTTATCCTTCTTACGCTTAGCATTATACTCTACCATAGGAGCCATTAATAGGTTCATAGCTTCCTGTGCTGCTGCTATATCTCTACTGTAGCGCCTACCTTCGAAGCCTCGTGTACCTCTATCGTAAGAGGACAAAGAAGGCATATCTGCAAAGTCACCAATACATACAATAACGTCCGGTTTTTCGTCTACAATCAACTGACCTAGGGCAGAGAATCGTTCATTATCATAGTCAGGGTGTGCATGTGCATCTGGTATTACTAGTATCTTCTTACTCATTATAGCCTTCCAATTCTATCAATAGGTCAATACAGTGCTTAGCTTTAATTAAATCTTCTAATCCATTCTTACTTCGGAAACGACTTACATACTTAATAATAGTATGCTGACAAGGGTCTAAGTTATTAGCCATTGAGTATTCCATAGGTTGTATCTTCATACTCTTATAGTGGTCGCCACCTATCTGAGAGTCTAATGCTCTCATCTCCTCACCCATCCTCATACTCCTCTGTTGCTACCTTCTCACCTTTCAAGTAGAAGTCGTTGATAATATCTAGTGCGGTCTGAAAACTAATGACAGTACCAATAGAGCCACAACTACAGCACTTAGTACTTTGATCAATAGATACTTCAATCTCACCATCAATCTCCCCACACCTGTAACAACCGTGGCTCATGTCTTCTTCTCCCGTAACTTCTGAGGATCAGTCCAAGGGTCGAAACCTTTAACTTCTTTTTTATTCACTACCTCCTCCATTATCCTTTCTACTTCTTGTTGTTTCCTTAATTTTCTCAATTCTAACTCGGATGAACTCATGTCCTTTCTCCGTAATCTCTTTAAATATATGTGCTTCATATATCCGGTTATCATCAAACCCGTACTTCTTCTGCAGTATGTCTTGGAACGGCTTAATAGCATTGTCGTAGTCTGACATCTTACTACTGAACCCGAAAGTAATATAGACTACCAGCTTACCATTCTTAGGTAAGTATAAATCCTCTGGTAATAGTTCGAGTACTTTCTTCTCATAAGCTTTATAGTTAGGAGTCTTATATCTACGTCCTTGCCAGCACATGTTGACAGATAAGGGCTTTACAAATATAGTTGTTTCTTGTATTCTTTTCTGACGAGATTTCCTACCCCCCATATCACTTACCATGGTTACTGTGAAATTTATAAAGCCTCTCTGCGCCTAACCTAGCAGAGATAGCATCTGTCTTATACTCGTAGTATCCTAAATGTATCATTCTTCCATCCACCTTTATACCTGCCCACCATTTACCTGTACTCTTCTTCCAATAAACACCTATAACACCTGATGTATTATTAGATGACAGTGTTTCATTCTTATGGTTTTCTCGATTATCAACATCTCTTAGATTACTAATTCTATTATCTGACCTGTCATGATTTATATGATCAATCTGACCTGTAGGCCACTCACCATTAACATAAAGCCATGCAAGCCTGTGTGCTAGGTAGGATCTATTATTAACAGAAATCTTAATATAACCATCTTTCCTCAATGTTCCAACAACTTTATATGTTCTACACGATCTAAAGTTACCTGAACAAGGATTATACCACAGTAGTTGTTTAAGTCTATCCTGTGTTAATAGTGCCTCCCCCTTACCGCTCATATTGTTTCATTACTTATAGGTAACTCCCAGTGTTTATTTTCTTTCTGTAACATCCATAATAAGCGACCATTCTCTAACATAGCTGCCTCTGGATCATCATACTTATAAGCGTACTGTTGACCTACAATACAGAATAATTCATCCTCTGTCTGACAATCCTTCAATAGATTATAAGCTTTAACTGGCCCTACTCTAGGCACTCCGGGTATATTATCTACCGTATCCCCCATAAGCATCTGTGCCCAGAAGAACATAATACCTGCACCTACGCATTTTGGCTTACTCTTAGTCTCATCTAAGGCAAGGCCGCCGTAGCTATCACACCAGTACCTATCATCAGTGTTCCAGTTGTAGTGATTGCCGGGAACCATATCCAGATCCTTATCGATTGTACAGATAACCGACCTACCGTATGTACCCTCTTCCTTATCTTCAAAGAGCTTACACTGTTCTATACTCATAGCATCGTCGGCTTCCATCCCTTCCACTATCTCCGCTTTCCATACATTAATGAGATAGTCAGTGATAGCATTGTAGTGCTCAGGCTTATGCCCACTACGAGTACCTTTATAAGGCTTAATAGTAGCTACATCATACCGGAAATTCCCTTTACCTGTTAAATAGATACGGTAGTCGTCTGCTCCTACGGCGCTCAGTATCTCCTTAATTAATTTCTTAGTGTTATATAGTGCATTCTCTACTGGCTCTCCGTCAGCAGGAAACCCACACTGATAACGCAATACATCACCATCAATCAATGCTTTCATCATAAAGGCATATCATCCCCGACGTCTCCTAGTCGAAAACCTTCCTGTTCCTCTACGTCACCGTTAATCATTACTACGTCTGGTTTATCTTCAATCATCTTCTTAGCAGTCTCAGCGTCCTTACACTTAATGTAAGCATAAGTACTAATCATCTTGACCACCGGCACTTTGAATGTCTTTAATCCTGCGTCGGCAGGTGTCTTCTGATTCATTTAATCGGCCTTCCTCTCAACCCAATAAGGATACTCTGACGCTCCTTGTCAGAGTAATCTAGCCATTGTGTGATTTCTTCCATAGACCTTTTACAGCCTACACAGTAGCCTTTCCTATTTTGTTGACATTTTCCTATACAAGGACTAGTGGGTAACTTCTTCATCTTTAACTACAGATAATGAAGGTCTGTTCTCCTGATCAATCTCATCCAGATGTTCTTGGAATTGATCGGCAGCAGAGATAGCCTGAGGTAGTACAGTTGTAGGATATTCCACTACACCTGTAACCTTATTAAGAACTAAATAAACATCCTGTTTAAAATCCTCATGGCTACCAATAGTTACTACGTACTGACTTGTCTCATGCAAGTTCTTATTATTACTCGTCGTCAAAAGGTAAATCCCCTTTATAGTTATTATTACTAGTCTCTACTGGCTGATCATTAGGCTCTGCTACAGGGGCAAACTCACTACCGCCGTAGGCTACATGATCAATCACTTGTACACCTACAAGGTCTGCACCAGTGCCTTGCTTACCGCCCCAGCTCCACTCATATGTACGGTATTGGACATTCACCTTACTTCCATTACCGATGAGTTTATCGAAGGGCATATTATCAGCATCGACTACGTTTGGTTTAGGGTTTTCATTCCCACCTTCACGGAACTGCTTACGTTTAAACTTCACCATATTCTTACCGTCTTCTGTTTTGACAGTAATATCCTGTGAACGTAATACTTCCGCATCAGCATCAGATACCTCTAAATCAATAGTGTATACTG
>Ga0316207_10000861_pt1 | contig 42324 bp, 57 predicted proteins | sample 6weekpyrite_MG_FD_204943 | JGI IMG/M metagenome (GOLD analysis project Ga0316207, IMG submission 204943) | Microbial mat bacterial communities from mineral coupon in-situ incubated in ocean water Damariscotta River, Maine, United States -... | ecosystem: Environmental > Aquatic > Marine >... | reverse complement strand
CGCCACGGGTCGAGGTTGTGTGAAGGGAGCACGCGGACGACGGTTGGACCCGGCTCGACCACGATCTCGGGCGGCCTCGCCATGAGGAAGGCCATGCCCCCGAGCAAGAAGGCGGCGCCGTAGCCGAGGGTGTGTGCGATCAGTCGGTTTTCGTCAGTCATCGTCGCCTCCGATCCCAAGCACGCAGTCGCACGGTCGATAGGGCCGACCTCCAGCCGCGCTCGAAAGCGGGTCGTCCAAAGCGCCTGGCCCCCAGAACCTGAAACGGCAGAGGTCGCAGCCCTCCGGCCCCTCATCTTCCCCGCCCTCGGGGGCGAGCTGGGCTAGGGCGTCACGCAATCGCGCGTCAACGTGAGTTGTCCGCAGGAAAAGCCCGCGACCGCCCTGGGCCTTGAGGTTGTAGGTATTCCCCTGCCAATCGACGCCCATCCGCGACAGGTCGGCTGCGGCCTTCTCCAACGCCTCCCGCGCCACCGCCAGCTTCTCGGCCAGCTTGTCCGCCTCTTCGTGCCAGAGGATCTTGTCGTCCGCGCGGTTGTAGTGCTCTGCTGCGTGCTCGACCCAATCACCAAATGCGCGGCCGTCCATGGTGGGGCAGTTCGCGGCCTTGCTGACCGACTCCACAAACGCGGACAGCTTCGCCAGCTTCTCGGCCATACACTCCCGGCACTGCGCACCGCGAGGCTTACCGATCGAGAACTCTTTCGGGTGCTTGGCGCAGATCGCATAGGTGCCGTGGTTCGTTGCGCTGCGCTCTAGGGCGCGCTCGCGATCGGCCTGGGCCAGCTTCCCGGCCAGTTCGTCGCGCTCTTCGATCAGGCTGTCATAGTCGCAGATGAGGCCCGAAAGGGCGTCGGCAACGCCGCACCAGTCTTCCGGTGTATTGCCTCCGAAAGTGCGCGAGATCCGATCGATGGAACGGGTCTCCATCGCGTGACGAAGGTAGATCATGCCGCGATTGAGTGTCTTCGCTAGCCAGGCCTCCTTGTCCCGCTCGGCCTCCAGCTCGGCGATGCGTTCAAGCAGCGGACGCCTTGCGTCACGGCGTTCGCCGCCGACCATCTGCTCCAGTTCCCCGTCTTGCCATTCACTCGCCATCGGTGGCCTCCCCATTGGATGCGAAGTAGAGGCGCGTACGCAGCCCAACATTCAGCGGCCCGGGGATCTTCCCGAACTCGCGCTCTCGCGAGCGGTCCCAAGCCCACACTTCGCCACAGAGCTTGCGCAATGCGACGTTCTCCGCCTCCAGCTCTGCGATTCGCTGGAGGCTGCCTGCGTTGATCCCCTTCAAGTCGCTGCGACTGGACCACTCTCTCTTGCTCGAATCACGAAGGGTCACCGCTCACCTCCCCTCGATCTCCAGGGGCTTGGGGAGTGGGGAGTGGGATGCGGGCAACGTGGTCGACCCGAATCCAAGTGTGGACGCCAAGTAAAGGCGGGAGTGACACGCCGTGGGACACCACCCAGCGCCCATCCTTCGGCGGCGCCTCGTCGGAGACCTTGCGCCAGGTCACGACGCGCCCCCTTCCGCTTCCTGCCGCCGCAGCTCCTCGGCGACCATGGCTTCTGCGAGGTCGAAGGCTGCCCCGATGTACTTGCTGGTGATTGGTATCCCATCACCCGTCGCCATCTCGCCCGCGACGAGACTCCCCGCGAAGTACGCCCGGAGGGTCATGCCCCCTCGCGGATTTGAGAACATGGAATCGCCCTCGAACCCTGCGCGCGGGAACGCCTGCCCGCCGCTCCTGTCTTGCTTGCTCACTAGATCACCCCCTGTTCGATCAGCCACTTGATGATTCCAACGATGAAGAACGGATCAGGCATGGTCGGCCCCCAAAAAGATTGTGACGATGATGGCAACCCAGACGCCAAACATGGCGAGAACGTTATGAGGCACAGGGCACCTCCCCGCATCCGTTACAGACGCCGGTCTTTGGGTCGATTACCGCGCGGGTGTAGTGGTCGCACTCAGCGAGTGTGATCTCGCCCGCCGACCAGGAACGATCCGGCTCACTCGACTTAAGAAGCCCCTCATCCCACATTGCTTTCATGGTCGACCTGTGAATGAACGGCCCCATGATGGATTCGACGGGCCCGAACTGCCAGCCACCCGGCAGGATTCGGAACGGCCGCTCGGCGAGTAACCGCAGGGCCTTGGCGCGCAGCTCTGCTCGACGCTCAGATTTAATACTCATACTGTGCCTTCCGGCGCCTCTATAGTTGCGATTGGGAGGCAGCCGTCGCCGTAGCCGTCGCCGTAGCCGTAGCCGTAGCCGTCGCCGTCGCCGTTGCCGTTGCCGTTGCCGTAGCCGTCGCCGTAGCCGTAGCCGTAGCCGTAGCCGTTGCCGTAGCCGTCGCCGTCGCCGTAGCCGTAGCCGTAGCCGTAGCCGTTGCCGTAGCCGTAGCCGATCACTTCGCCCAACCGTCAGGAACCGGAACCCGGAAAACGACGCGGGTGTTCGGGACTTTCAGGGAGCGGCAGGCATCGAGCTTGACTTTCGCCTTTTCAGGGTCGGCGGTGAGCAAACCGAACCCGCCCTCCCATCTGCGGACGTTGTAGCAGTTCTCGATACGGATAGCCCCGTCAGCGGGCGTCACATCCCCGACGAATACCCAGCCGTTATCGGCTACGACGATTTCGCGGTTGCCCTCGACGGGCGCGGGGAGTTGGTCGGCGCGGACATACTCCACGTCATCGAGCTTGATAGTCTTCATGATCTCTCCGGTTGTGGTTAGCGGCCTCTCGGCCTCGTCTGTACCCACTAGATCGGCAGTATCGCTCCGTAGCCAGCCCTATTCCTGGGACTTGTACCGCTGGGCAGCCAAGTCGGGATGTGGGTGGAGGTTAGGCGCCTCGATAGCTTGGGCGAAATCCACCCGCCCCGGCCCTTCGAGCTGCTCGCTATCCCGCACCGCAGCCACCTGGGCCGGCGAGCTCGGCGGCATGAGCGCCTCCGGTACGTCCGCCGCAGCCGTCAGAACCCGCTGATTCGGCCACTCCACCAGGTCCCCGCCCGGGTTGAAGGCTCGAATCACCTGGCCGGATGTCGGGTCTACCAGGCAGGTGAGCACAACCCAGCCGAGGGTCTGCGGCGCCGGGTTGAGGTTGCAATCGGTTCGCGCGGTCTTGCGGGCCTCCCAGCAGCCCAGGACGGCCTGGCGGATCTCGGCGGCTCCCGGGGCCCCGTGGCGGTGCGAGTCGATCACGCGCAACGTGGCGGCCTGTAGTCGGTCCCTGGTGAACTCGCCGAGCAAGCGGTCCCATATCGCCGCGTGGCTTGGGTCGAACCGGAAGCGGGACCCGTAGGCTGCCTGGAGGCTAGCGACGGTGGCGGCTACGTGGGGGATCACGTTGCGTCACCCTTCGCTCTAGCGGAAATGCCGACGAGGCTAGCTTGAACCTTCACGGCGCGCAGCCTGCGCTCTGCTTTGAACAGTTCGGCGGCTAGGCAGCGCGGGCACGTGACATCGCCGACCCTGTGGGTCGTCCGGACACGACCGCTAACTAGTGACCCGCAAAGCGCCAGCTCGACATCCCCGCCCCCTCCGGGCAGGTGCAGCTTCCGCCGTTTACGACCGCCGCTCACGCCGCACCCCCGTCGATCACCACGTCACCGTCCTTGAGTTGCTGGAAGAAGTCTTTGGAGCCGGATGGGGCTTGGCGCCCCTTGTCCTCGTAGAGCCCCTGGTAGTTGTTCGAGACCGAGTGCTCAACCGCCGCCTGGAACTGCCCCGGGGTCATCTCGACGATGCGCCGGAGGCAGCGCCGGACCCCAGTCGCGGTGTGCGCCTTGTGAAGCCGGTCCGCGAGGTGATCGATCCACTCTCGGAGCGGGTCAGCCTTCGGGCTGTCGATGAGGCTGGAGAACTCAGGATCTAGGACGAGCCGATCCCACTCTTGGACCTTTGCTCGTCCGCGGGCAACGGGAGCCGGCTTGGCCGGCGGGGGGGAGCTTGCCTCCCCCACACCCCCTGGGGATGGGATGGGATGGGATGGGATGGGGCGGGATGGGGTGGGATGGGAGGCAGCCTTGGCTAGGCTAGGCTTAGCCTCTGCTAGCGAAGGCTTAGCTTTAGCTAGCCTTGCCTTAGCCTTGCCGCCCAGCTTGCCAGCCTCTGCCATGCGCTCGCGGAAGTCTTCTGCCACCCCTAGCTCGCGGAGCATCCGGGGGGACGCGATCCTGCCCTCGTCATCCTCCGCGAAGGCTCGCAGAACCCTCGGGGTTATCAGGTCGGCAACCTCTTCGGGGTCGCACCCCAAGGCGTCGGACATTGAATCCTCGTCCAGCGACAGCCAGCCGCCTTCCTGCCAGCATCTGCAGAGTATGTGCATGTAAACCCCACGCTCAGCCCAGGACATGCGCTGAACCCTGCCAGACCCCACGTAATCGCCGGGGTAGAACTGAAACGACGGGAGCGGTTGCTTGCGGCCGTTCTTGGCGTTCTTCGCCATTGCGTACCTCTGCGCAGTCAGTTGCGACATCGGAACACGTCGGCTAGGCTGCGGTCTAGCCAGTTGCGTTCAGGCCCCAGCCCCCCCTGCGACAACAGGGGAACCTGGCTGGGGCCTCTTCACTCTAGCGAGCGGCTGCGGAGAGATACAAGCCCGATCAGGGCGCCATAATCCCCAGCGCCACGGCTCCCGGCTCGGTCAGCGTGAACCGCCACCGATCCAGGTCGAGCTGCTCGGCGTCCACGTAGCCCCTACGGCGGGCCGGCGTCATCCTGCGGGCCATCTCCTCATTCCCGAGCCAGGTGCCGCCAGGGGCGATCCCAAGGCCCCGGACCTCATAGAGGCACCACTGGGCCATATGCTCGTCGGCATAGCCCCAGTCGAAGTCTTTGCCGCGATCGTCGGGCGGGTGCATGGCCTCGAGTCGCTCCACGATGTCGCAGACTTCTTCCTGGTAGGCGGCAAAGGCGACCCCCAGGGCTCCAGCTGGGATGGCGCTGCCCCCGCCCTGCTGCTCCGGGAAGAAGTCGGCGAGCTGGTAGAGCTTGGCCCGGATCGTCAGGAGCCGGTCGACGAGCTCGGCGGTCTCGATTTCGCATGGTTCCTCGCTTGCCATAACCCCTAGCGTGCCAAACGGATGCGAGCCTTGGCGCTATTCACTGTCCAGGGGCACCACGTTTCTGGTCGACACATCCTCTAGCGGGGCGTAATGTCGCCCCAGGAGATACGACTTACGCGGCCAGGCTGCCGCGAACCAGGGAAACCATGAGTTACAGCAGAAACCAGCACGGAATGACGCGGGACGGGTGGACGATGCTCCGGGCGTGTGGGGCGTCGGCCAAGCGCAACGGCATCACGATCCTCGAGCACTACGCCGACGAGGGCGAGCGGTACGGGACGGCTGCATCCTTGCCGATCGTTGATCTGCTCGACTTCAACAAAGCCGCGAAAGGGGCGCACATCCAGCGGACCGTCGTCAAGATGCTCCGCGAGTACCTGGAGGACGCGAGCAGAGTCATCGCCGAGGCGCCCGACCACGCCGAGCCCGGAGTCGAGGCCAGCCGATGCCTCTCGCTCGTCGGCGCCCTTGAGCACCTTCTGGACGACGTGCGTCAGTGGGTGTGCGACGACAAGCGGGCGGCCAGCCTCTTCTACCTGACTACATCCTGGGAGCGCCTGGAGATGGTGCGCACGCTCTGGCAGGACGAGATTGAGAGGAACGGTTCGGACTGGACGGCGCGGCACATGGATCCGTTCTGGCCGGCCCGGAAGTCGCTTCGGTCTCTGATGTCGGTCGCGTTGGTCGCGGAGGCTGCCGAGCGGGAGCTGGAGGTGGTGGCGTGAAACTCACAACCTACGACTACCCCGACCGCGCCGCCTGGCTGGCCGACCGAAAGAACTTCATCGGCGCGTCCGAAGTCGCATCCGTGCTCAACATCCCCGGGGCCTACGGGTCGCGGTGGGAGCTGTGGATGCGGAAGCTGGGCAAGCTGCCTGCGGTGGAGGAAACCGAGCAGATGCTTTGGGGGCAGCGGATGGAGTCCGTGATCGCTGAGGCTGTCCAGGAAGAGCACGGCGGCAAGGTCGCCCGATGCGGAGACCGATGCGTCGGCCCCCTCGACAAGCCCCACCAGCGCGCGACCCTGGACGCGGAGTGGGACCAAGGCATCGGCGGCCCGCTGCTCGACCTGGAGTTGAAGAATGTCGGCGAGTACATGCGTGACGAGTGGCTGGGAGACGCCCCGCCCGCCGCGTACTACGTCCAGTGCCAGTGGCAGCTGCACTGTTCTGGCCTCCAGCGCGCAGCCATCGCAGCCCTCATCGGCGGGAACAGGCTGGTGCTGCACTACGTCGACAGGAACCAGGGAGAGATCGACGCCATGGCCGAGGCCGTGGACGCCTTCTGGGGTCAGGTCCAGCGCCAGATCGAGCCCGATCCGACCGCGAAGGATCTACCGAACTACCAGTATCGGTGGCAGGAGAAGCGCGGGGGGTCTGTGGAGGTAAGCCGAGACGCCTTAGCGCATTACGGCCACAGGGCTGCGGCAAAGCAAATCACTGATAGACACCTAGACGAGTCGAAGCTAGAACTGCAGCGGCGCATGGGTGAAGCCACCGAGGCCACCGTGAACGGAGAAACCGTCTTCACCTGGCGAGCGAACAAGAACGGCAACCGGGTGTTCCGGCTGTCAAGCGCGGGTAAGCGCATCGTCGAGCAGATGCAGAGCAAGGAGGGTGTGGCGTGACCGAGCAAGAGAACATCCCCGCCGTGGCAAACCAGGGGTCCAACGCGGCTGTCGGCGTGGCGCAGACCAGGGCAGCGCAGGAGGTGCAGGCGGCAATGATCGTGGCGCAGCGGTTCCCCCGAAACTCAACGCAAGCCTTCGCCAGGATCATGGAGTCCTGCCAGCGGCGCTCGCTGGCCGAGAGGTCGATCTACAGCTACCCGAGGGGGCGCGAGACCGTCCGGGGGCCTTCCATTCGCCTCGCCGAGGCGATCGCTCAGAACTGGGGGAACCTGGACTTCGGGATCGTGGAGCTCGAGCAGCGCGCGGGAGAATCCACGGTCATGGCGTACGCCTGGGACCTGGAGACGAACACCCGCCAAACGAAGGTCTTCCAGGTGCCTCACGAGCGCCACACCCGCCAAGGCGTCAAGCCCCTGACGGACCCACGCGACATCTACGAGCTGGTGGCGAACCAGGGGGCTCGAAGGTTGCGCGCGTGCGTGCTGGGGGTCATCCCCGGCGATGTCGTCGAAGCCGCCGTCGACCAATGCGGGAAGACTCTGGCCTCCGGCCACAGCGAGCCGATCGCCGACCGCATTCGCTCGATGGTCTCGGCGTTTCAGTCCATGAACGTAACCGGCGAGATGATCTCGAAGCGCCTTGGGCACCCGGTCGAGCGCACCACCGAGCAAGACCTTGTTACGCTCCGGGGGATCTACGAATCCATCCGGGACAACATGGCCACCGTCGAGGACCACTTCCGAGAGGCTGCGGCGGAGGTGAAGGCGAAGACCACAAACGAGGCGATCATGGCCGGCGCCCGCCAGGTCGTCGACAGCGCCCCCGAGCGGCTGGAGGTCACGGAGCCGGAAGCCGAAACGGTGCCCGCTGGGGAGATGTTCCCCGATGGCGGGGGTGATCCGGAGGGGGCGTTCTAGTGGACCACCGGGAAGCCAAAGGCCGCGCCGACCGCCTCATGCTCCGCTTCGGCATTGCGTGGGAGCGGCACGACGGTTCGCCGGCAGCCTTCGACCGCCTGGCCGAAGTGGTGGATGATCTGCGCGACGAAGCGCAGCCCGTGATCGTGGAAGTGGTGCGCCGGGCTTGCCGGCGGGAGGTGGTGGTGTGAGCGATGCTCTATTCCAGGAAGTGATGGGCCTAGCGAAACGCCTAGTCGTCCCCGGCGCTGGAAAGCGGTCCCAAGTCGAGATCGCCCGATCTCTAACTGAGATCCTGGGCGCGGAAGTGGGCCGCCGCATGGAGCGGGCTCGCCTCATGGAGTTGCTCAAAGACGGGCGGGAGGCCACCGATGATCGCTGAAATCTTCGCCTGGGCGCACTGGGGTTGCGTTACCTTCGCGGTGCTGGGGCTCCTGGCGCTGTACCACAAGACGGGGAGGCCGACGTGATGGAATGGCAACCGATCGAGACTGCGCCGAAGGATGGGGCGGACGTCCTCGTCTTCTATCAGGCGGCAGGCGTAGCGTTTGCGCATATCGCCTACTGGGACGACGGGACCGAAACAGACCCTGATGATGTCGGCTGGTGGTTCTACCGATCGTCGCTCGGCAGAGAGATGCTCGAAGGCTACTTCACTCCCACCCACTGGATGCCGCTGCCCGCCCCGCCCGAGTTGCCCCAACTGGGGCACACCCCTTAACTGGGCAACGGTTTACGCATTTCGCGAAACGCGAACGGAGAGACAGTGGCAAGCACACCGCAAAGAAGCACGATCCACGACAAGGCCGTTGAGCTGCAAAACTGGGAGCCGATGGACCCATCCGAGGCTCGGGATGCTTGGCGCGCCCTAGCCGAAGAGGCGTTGACTGTCATTCATCGGCTTGAGGACCAGGCATACGACGCCTGGGAAGTGGGGATGGGCGAAGACATCTAGCCGGGGCTTTCCTCAACAGGAATCGTTTCCTGCGCAGGAAAGTCCGCTGCCGCGATCTCGACCACCCGCAGCTCGTACCGGCAGCTCTTACCCTTGGGTATCCGCTTCCAGCCCCAGACCTGGACCCGGTTCCCCTCGGCAAGCCACCGGGCGGCGTTCTCGCTCGCCTTGATCTTGGCGACCCGGCTCGAGACGTTGCTTGCGGATGTGGCCTGGACGGCGAGCGTGCCTGCGAGGCTATCCAGCACAATCAGGTCGATAAACCCCAGTAGGTCTTGCCGGATGCGGGCGTGCGGATTCCACTTCTCCACGACGCCGGCCAGCCATCCCATCTTCCTGGCATGAGCCAAGCTACGCGCGGTCGGAGAAGCTGCCATGGATTCATCCTAGCAATCTGGGCTGCGCCGCGGTACACCATGAGAGCACTAGGCCGCGTGGCCTAGGCACCCCTTGAGAGTGGGGTTGAAGGTGAGTCGGGCCGGCCCCTCCCTGGGGGTCGGCCCGCTCTATTGAGGGCGGGCCCGGCATTGAGTACAGTCCGCGCGCGGTGCTGGCCGTGCTCTGCCTAGCGCCGCCCACATCTCCTACTGGGGCCTTAGATGGCCCAGGGGCCTGGCGTTCCTCATGCGCCAGGCCCCACTTACGTTCAGGGGGTCGCGTAGACCTTTTCGGTCCGGCGTCGCTGCTCGCTGCTGATCTCGCGGATCTGCCTCTCCAGCTCCTCGATTCGAGCGTGATACCCGGCGTCTCTAGCAGCCATCGCGGCGTTAGCCTCCATGAGCCACTCTTGGCGAGCCTGTATCCCGTCTGAGAGGTCGTCCAGCCGATCGGCCAGGGTGTCGACGTGGGACATCACGCTAGCCGGGTGCCCGTTGCTGGTGTGCTCAGTGAATGCGTCCGCGTTCTTCTCGATAAGCCGAGCGAGCTCGACAAGCTCCCTCCGGGCCTCTTCGATCCGCTCCGTCTGATTGGCGTTCAGGCTTGACACCTGCGCCTCATGGAGCATCCCCCAATCGTGCGTCTGGGAGGCCAGGGCCTCTGCCTTCTCCAGCCTAGATGAGACAGCCTGGAGGGTCTCCATCGGCCCATCTAGGAGCATTCGCATCTCGCGTTGTAGGGCGTCGTCCAGAAGACGCATTTCCCGCTGGAGAGTCTCGTCTAGCTTGACTATCGCGGCAGCGTTCTGCGCTGTCCGCTCGAGGGCCATCGGGTGCCCGGCGAGGGCCTCATGTCGGTCTAGGTGGGCCTCGGTGTCCGCGAAGGATCTTCGCATCTCCGACTCAAAAGCATCTTGATCGCCTTCGGTCCACCTAGACGCGGCTGTGGCGCTCGACCTGGCCTCTAGGTCGGAGATGGATGCGTCGTTCGCACGGACCCGCTCGTTCGTCGGAGCTAGGTACATGCCCCCAATCGTGAGGGTCAAGGCTACAGCTGAGAGGCCGATACCGATGAACGTGGCGACGAGCCGCATGTCTAGGCGCCCGGTGCTCTGCATGAACATCCGAACGTCCCTAGCGAACCCCTCGAACGCTTGGGTGAGCCTTTCCACGTCGGTCCGCAATGCGCGGCCCTCGGCGGATTGCCTGCTGATCTCTGACTCGATAGTCCCGACTCGCCCGTCTAGGCTGTTGACAGAGGGGGAACTCGGCTTCTGGTTTGTCATCTGAGGTAGGTCTGGTAAGCGCCTAGCTTGTCGCAATTGCAAGGGCGCCGCCGAGAGCCCAATGTGGTCCAGCGGCGCCATCGGTCAATCAGGCTGATGGCTTGCCCCTACCAGCCACCGCACCGGCCGCTGCGATACCGCCAGCGCCAAGCAATAGCCCCAGCGCCGGGTTCCCCAGGAGCATACCCAGGACGTTGCCGGCCGTCTGGCCCACAGCGTCGCCCACGGTCGGCACGGGCTTTGGGGCCGGGGGGGTGTACTCCACGGATCCGGCGCCATCGGGGAGCTCGATCTCGACCCCCTCCGCTTGGGGCAGGGGGGGCGATCCGTCGAGCGGCTGGGCCAGGAAATCGGACAGGCCAGCGCAGGACGCGCAGGACGCTGCCAGGGCGACGATGGCGAGCCTACGCAACATCGGGGGCCTCCTGCGTCGCGGCGCCACCAGCGAGGCCCTCAGGCGCGCTACGGGAGAACCCCTTCACGACGGCCCGCATGGCCGCGTAGGCGGCGTAGATGGCCGCGTACCAGGGGGCGTTGTCGGGGTCGCCAGCGATGGCGGCCATGATGGCGGGCAGGGCCCAGAACTCGGTTGACTTGATGCCAGGTTTCATGGGGTCTCTCTCGGGTCAGATGGTGGAGATGATGGACCATTCCGAGCTCCCGCCAATGATGGTCACGGAGTCGTACTGGGATGTGAGGGATTGGGTCGTGGCGCCGTCGATCGTTTCGGAGCTGTCGCCGTCGACAACTGCTGCGTTGACGCTGCCGTCTGTCTTCTTGACCGTGTAGACGAGCCCTGACGCCACGGCGGGGAGGTTCACAGTGATGCCCCCGGACGTGCAATCGCACAGGATCAGCTCGGAATCGGCTGCCGTGTACGGGCTGTCGCCGCTGTCGATCTCGACCACGGTGGCCTTGCGAGCCAGGCCGAGATTCGTGTTGATCGTGGCGCGGCTCTCGGAGAGCGTGTCAGACGCGCTTAGGGACGTGAACCATGCGGTGTCGGTCATGTGGCTACCTCTCTCAGGCCGGCCTGGAACAGCATGGCGAGGTTTGCCGTGCCATTGATGTAGCAGGAGACGACCGACCCGGCTGCGATCGTGCTCCCGTTGAGTGTTGAATCGTTAGCTTTCGTGGCCGCCGAGAAGGCAAGGCCACCAGAGCTAACCCCGTCGTCTCGGACCTCCACTGTGCATGTGCTCGAGCCGAGGATCACGCCCGACATTTCGACGAGGCAGAGGTCAACGGGGGCGACGTAGCCGTTTGTGGCGCTGCTGGGATAACTATCGTCCTCCCAGTTTATGTAGGCGTTCACGACGTTGGAGAACTTCATAAAGGCGAAGCACTTCATGTCGTTTCCGAGCCACTTGGATCGGGTGTCGTCGTAATAAAACCACCGATCGAGGTCTGTGCGGAACCAACGGAGACCGGGCTCCGCGTAGGTCGGGAAGGTAGCGCCGCTCCACCCCTGGTCGTAGACCTCCCCGAGCTGGCGCCTCATGAGAACGCGTCCACCCTGTTCACGTAGCCGGACACGATCACGACGTTGGTCGTGCCCGCGAAGGCTTTGATGACCAGGCCTCCTGCGATCGGCTCCCCATCCGCGATCAAGGCGCGGCGGTTGGGCTGGAGCTCGACGACGTTGGCGTGATCGTCCGGCGACGTTGTGCCGCCCCACTGGACGGTGAGGGTCACGGCGGCTGTGTGCGTGTTCGTGGCCCAGAGGGTCACCCGGTCCATGCTGCCGGTGGCGTTGGTCTGATCCGTGTGGATCGTGGTGCCAGGGCTGGACGTTGCGGCGACCTTGATCGGTCGGCCATTGGTGCTCGCGCTCAGTAGAGCGGCTGTGAAGGCTTGGCTCACTCGAACGCCTCGCTTGCCATCGGGTTTCTGTGTTGGTCGTAGGGCTTGACGATGCGGATAGCCATGCGCCGGACCTCCACGTCAAGCGACGAGTCAGGCCTGTTGAACTGGAGCCTGAATCGCATAGACCGAAAGTGGTTCAGGCCGGGGACGTACTGCTGCAGCCCTGATGTGGCGACAGACGTCGTGTCAGAGAATGTGACCAGCGGGCGCCGGGTGATGTTGGCCGTCCCGTTGTAGTCGCCGAAGATGGGGCCTTCCCACGTCCACCGCTGCGCCTCGATCGATCCCCAGGTTTCGGTGGCCTCCGACCACGGTCGCGGGTGGAGCTGATCGGCCTCGTAGCCGAAGAAAACGTAATACCATCCAGCGCAGGGAAGGCTGGTCACGTCCCATTCAATGTAGCCTGCGAGGTTTGACCCCGTAAATCCGACCGTCGCGCTGGGGCTTGTGCCGGTCACGACCATGTTCGACAACGTGGCGCCGGTCCATCCCGTGCCCTCGTCCTCAAGGCTTGAGTCGTAGACCACCTCGCCCGGAGGGTCGAAATCCACAGACGACGCTCGAGCCCGGCCGGGCTGGCCCGTATAGCCGAGGCTGCGAACCAGGATGTCCGGCGCAGCCCTGCCCGCTGCGCTAGTCGGAAGTGTGAGCCACGACGCGGTAGGCCCCAAGCGCCCCGCCCCCTTGACGGCCTGCCCGATCGGGAATCCAAGGATCCAGCCACCCGTGCGCAGTTCATCGGAGAGCCGATAACGCGCGCTCCCGGGGGACCATGTGTAAACCACCTTGTCCGTGGCCTGGAGCGTGCCGAATGAGATCGGCTTGTTCGGCGGCTGGCCCAAGCCCTCGAGCGTGATTGTCGCGTAAGGGTTCGCCTTGACGTACACCATGCGCCGGTTGCGGCTGTAGGGTCGGACGTATACCTTGTAGGTGGATTCGGCTTCCAGCCCGACCTGCGCGATCCTGTGGCGCTCGGCGAGCCCGGGGATGTCCGCGACTTTGTACGGCTCGCCGACGCCGACCTCCTGCAGCCAGAGCTCGGTTCCCGCGACATTGCGGATCGTGTCGGGGTGGTGGCTCCATGAGACATCGATGTAATTGCCGGCCGTACCGTCGCCGCTGGGGTCGTTGCCCTCCGCGACCGACATGGACGCGGGCGCGTTGGGGATGTCGTCTTCGGACGGGGGCGGGGTCAGGGTCGACGGGGACTCGAGGATCTCGCCGAAGTCGTCGTCATAGACCGTGGAGCTGTACTCGATCGCCTCGATCGTGCGGCGCAGGGTGCCCGGGTCTGCCGAAATGTTCGTGACCTGGAAGTCCTTGATCTGGAGATCTTCCACCCCGAATGAATACTGGTCGCCCGTGGCTGGCGTGAACGAGAACGCGGATGAGACCGTGATCGAGTCTCCAGCCGCGTACGTGCCCGCTCCGGTGGAAACGACTTGGGTCTCGGCGGCCCCTGTTCCAGGGCTCCAGATCGTGAGCTCGTAGGTGGATGACCCATCGATCACGACTTCGCGGTCTAGGGTGACCACGGTCGTAGACGCGCTCGAGCGCAGCCGGCCGGACGTCCCCCAGCCGGGCACGTCGTGCGCCAGGCCGAACCGATCGCCCACGCGCAGGTAGAGCCCCTCGGTCTCCAGGCCGAAGGTGACGTTCCGATTCAGAATGTGCGAGATGTTGAGCTGGCGGGTGGCGTCCCGTAGGGCCTGGCTCCTGCGGGTGACCCCATCTCGGCGCAGCCGCTGGCGCCGGAACGTCTCCTGGCTCGTCGGGTCTGTGACCGTGGAGTGTTCGCGCTCGACCCAGGTCCGCTCGTAACCGTCGTCGCGGTCGAGGATCTCGATAGCGACTACGTTGGGGCGCTCCTTGACCGAGGAGTAGCTGGTGCTGAACGAGCCCTCGACAACCCCGCCCATGCCGATGATCCCAACTGAGTCGCGCGGGCGGTCGATGAAGACCCCCAGGCGCCGACCGTTCAGGACCGGCTTGGCGTGGCACGTCTGGAGGACAGCGACGAGCGCATCCCATGCGCCGTACTCGGGGCGGTCAAAAACGCCGTCATAGAGATAACGCTTCTCGCGCTTCTCGATCGTGCCGAGGGGCGCGCCGCTCACGCTCGTCGGCGTCGGCGCGCCCTGGTTCGTGTACCAGGTCCCAGTCAGAACGAGGGTCGACGTGGCGACCGTGTAATCCACGGCCGTTAGCTCGATCGCCTCCCCATCGTCCCCGTCCCACGTAGGGAACGAGAAGCCCTGGATGGCGATGCCATCTCCGACAGCGTACTCGGGGAAGCTGGTTACGCCGATGAACGTGAGCGTTGCCACCCCCGCGCTGTACGTGTAGTCGATGCTGCTGGCATCGGTCGTGTCAAACGACGTGAAGCCGGTCGGCACCCACTCATCGCAGAAGTCTGCGAGGGTCTTGAAGTCGGACAGGATCGGGTCGCGCTCAAGCAGGAAGTACGGGCCCAGGCCATGCTCCTCGTTCGTCGCCAGATCCAGGGCGATCCACGCCGGGTTGCGGGAATAATCAAAGGAGAAGCTCGGAAACTTCTCGTCCACTCCATCCCAGACCGGGACGTATCGGCCCTCGGCCGCCGCCGTGACCGTAGGCGCAGACCCAGAGAGCTGGTCGGTAGCTCGGATGCGGACCCCCAGCATCGCAGCGCCGGGGTAGCGGAACTCATCGAACAGGATGGCCTTAGCCGACGCCCACTGGGCCTCGGACTGGTCGAGCGATTGCCCGTCGTCCTCGTCGAGCCGCTGGATCTCGACACGGTAGCGCGAGCGCAGGGGGGTTCCAGAATCCTGCGTGGTGACGACGCCTGTATTTACCGACGAGATCGCGGCCCCACCAGCGAAGACTACCGTGTTCCCGTTGACCGTGGCGTCCGCAGCTGATACCGCAGACACTGTATCGAAGTCGACCGAGACCACGATCCCGGTCTCTGTGCCAGAACTCACAGCGCCGACCCCGCCCGCGTACTGGCCGGCAATCTCGCCGTGGGTCAGCGACTTCTGCCAGTAGCGGAAGTCGTCCACGTCCCAGGCGCCGCCGTTGGCGATGTCGATAGCCGTCGTAGTCGCCAGGACCATCGGGTTATCTGTGAAGGTCTTGAGCCTGTAAGCCCCATCGATGTAGACATCGACGTTTGCCTGCCCCGCGTCCTTGTAGCGGTAGACAAAGGCGAACTGATGGATCCCGCCGTCTGCGTCCCAGGGCGTTGTCTGCGTGACCCACGTCCCCTGCGACGCGCCCTCGCCGTATGTCCATCGGAACTTAACGCTAGGGGAAGCCCCCGCAGCGGGGGTCGTATCGAACATGGCCTCGAAACTCCAGCCGGCCGTGGCTGATAGATGCGAGAACAGGTCGACCCATACCCCATCCGCGTTGTTATTGCGGGCCCAGACGATGACCGTGGCCTCGACCTCCGATTTCTGCTTCGCGACGAAGCCGGTCGGGGTCGCGATCTGCCCATAGGCGCTCGCCCCCATCGTCGCGTAGAGGCCCGGGACGGGAGGCGCGTAGTCCGTGTAGTCAATCGTGTCGTGGCGGAACGCGACTGTGAAGGGGGAGGATGCAGCCTTCTGGACAGTGGTCTCTGTCGGGAGGACGATGTAGTCCCCTGTCGGCGTCCCGCCCCCGTTGAGCTGCCGATACCGGACCTGGAACTTAGCCTGGTTGTTCGCCAGCGCCGCGCCAGATCCGGTCGCATACAGCCCGCCAGGAAAGTCAATCAGCGCCTCGAACGCATCGATCTCTGTGGCGAAGTCGTGCGTGATCGCCGTGTCCCACTTATCGAGCTCGGCCAGGTCGGTCGGGTCGGTCGGATCGTAGACGCCGGGGGTCAACTCAACATTATCCGGGCCTGGGCTCAACGACTCCAGGAGCGTCTGGTCAACCTCATACTGAACGACGGACGACTCGAAGCCGGGGATGGCGGTCTGCTCCTCGGTTCCAAGGCGCACCCAGCATCGAATCCCGTCATAGTTGCCAGCCGGCTGCCCATTGATCTGGAGGCCCTCAGGCAGATCGCCGTTCTCGCTCGTCAGGTTGTCGGCGTCTGCCGTAAGGCCACCGACGCTCTCGATCGGCCCGTCAGACAGCAGCAGTAGGACCCAGAGGTCCGTGCCGTCAACGCTCGTCGCCGTGTACTTGGCAATCTCCAATCCCCCGACATCGTGCGAGCCGTAGAGAACGGGGATCGGGGCGCCCTCGGCGTTCTTGTTCGACGTGATGCCGCCGAATCGGTAGGTGGCCGAGTCCTGGTCGCTTTGGGTCAGCGGCTTGACCTTGGGCCCGAGCAGCTTCCCGATGGCGAGGCTGGCGGCCAGCGTGCCGAGCAGCTTGAGGGCGCCGAAGGATGCGACGGTCGCTGCAGTGGCTGCGGCTTGGGCGCCAAACACCGCAGCCTGAGCGAAGCCGATGGCCGGGATGATTCCAGGGGCCTCGACGAACTGGAGCCGGTCGATGTTCAGCAACTCCCGATCCCAGTCGTCCCCCTCGACCAGCTCGCCATTCCGCCAGCACGCAACGCACTCCCCTCCCTCTTCGGGCAGCAGGGACCGCGCGGATACGCAGGGAGACCAGGCGACCGACCATGAACGCGGCTCGCACCCGGAGAACGGGTCGGAGGTGTAGCTACAGCGAATCACTTGAGCCTGTAGACCCCCAGCCGCCCGCCGATGCTGTCGATGTTGCGGACGCACACCCCGAGGCCCTCGCATGACGTGATGGCCGACTTGCGCTTCGGGTCGAGAACGATGTCGACGTGGAGCCCCTTCTCGTTCCGGCTGGCGATCAGATCGCCTGGCATCAGGGCGCCATCGACGCCATCCCAGACATCGCGGCCGTTGGGCGTGATGAAGGCCCTGTAATCCACGGTCTTGCCCATGCGACGCAGGATCTCCAGCGCAACGCCTCGGCATGAGTACGAGTCGGGGCCCTCGCCGCCGTGCTCGAAAGGCTTGCCGATCAGGTCCGTGTAGCGCACCGCAGCCACTAGATACCTCCGACCTTCGGGATCGCGGGGAAGCCGCCGAATCGGTCGGAGTTGGAATGCGCGGTGCAGCCGTTGGCTCCGTTCAAAGTCTTGTCACAGTCGGCCGTGGCGCCCGTGTAGCCGCACCTCGGACCCTTGTACCGGAAGCGGCAGAAGTTCCGCATGGCGCGGGTGTCGGGCACCTTCTGGTTCGTCAGGTTGAAGTTGCCCATCTCGAAATTGACCCGACGAGCGTCGGACTCAACCGAGATAACCTCGGAGTCGTATTGGAGGTAAGCGCCGGCTTCGAGCGTTCCGTAGTTGACGAGCATCAGCCGCGCCGGTTGTCCGACGAGGCCAGCGTGGGCCTCCAGGAGCGCCTGCCACTCCTGCGAGACGTTGGACAGCCCCACGCCTAGCTTGGGGGTCGACCCGTCGCCAGCCTCGCGGATCTGCGACAGGGACAGCTCGCCCGCGTAATAGGTCACGTCGTCGCCAGAGCTGTCTGTGCCGAAGGCGACGTCGGTATCGAAGCCAGCCACGCGCGCCCGCGTGATCGGATCGGTCGGGACCTCGACCTCGAACAGCCACAGGAACGGGTTCGGGCTCTCGGTCTGGTTTGCTTCGGCGTGCTGCGCCGGGGTGAACGGGTTCGCCACTAGAGCACTTCCTCCAGCCCGAACTGGACAGTCCAGACGCCTAGGAACTGCTCGGCCTCGCGGTACGACCCTGGCATGAACCGGACGACGTATGCCGTCTCGTCCTGCGGATTCGTCCAGGTGAACGGCTCCACGCCGCCCTCCCGAGCTCGCCAGAAGGCCAGCAGGGAGTCACGCTCGGACGTGGACAGGGCGATGGTCTGGAGGCTCGGCCAGACCTTGCGGCCCTGCGACTTCGTGGCGCGGGCCTTGGTATGCCCGCTGTCAAACTTCGTGCGAGCCGTGTACCAGTCGGAAGCGACCTGAATCGGGCTGGCGAGGTTGACCGTCAGGGTGGCTCCCGATGAGCCCTCGCCAGCGAAGACGATGCTGGCCTGATCCTCGGGCGGGAGCACGCCCGCCGCATAGCTGCCCTCGTCCCAGGTGTAGAGCGTGATTCGACGGGTCGAGCTGGTATCGAAGGCAAGCGCCTCGCCGAATCCCTGCTGGATTCGGCTTGTGCTGGAGTCGGTCACGATGCCGCCCGCGACTGTGACGCCTGTCGGGTTGGGCGTGGCGATTACCAGCGTTTGCTGCACGCCGCCGATGTACGCGGTCAGCTCCACGGGGCCAGAGAGGAACGTGTTCGATACCGGCTGGCACTTGAGCCCCAGCGTGGTCTGGGTGCCGAGGCCGACGCTGGGAGTCATGCTCGCCAGCAGGACATCCTGCGTGCCCTCGAGCCGGTACAGCTCGAGCGAGAACGCCGACCCCGTGTATTCGAGCAGCAACAGGTAGCCCTTGACGCCGGTCCAGTCCGTCGTCCCCGTGTGCGTGCCCTGCGCCCTGGCGATGACGCCCATAGCCGTGGCGCCGGAGCCCGTGGCCGAGAAGTCAAACTCAACCTCGGGGGCCGCGCGGTAGTTGTCGTCGGCTGCGCGCTGGCTGGGGCAATACTTGAGCGTCTGGGAGCCGCTGGCCGGGTTGTACTCGGCGGCGTCCGTCGTGTTGGTGCCCGCCTCCAGGAAGGTGTTCGCGTAGCTGCTGGCGCCGTACAGGTCACCGACCATGACCGACTGCACGCAAGCCCCGGCCTGGCCGAAGTCGTCCGTCCCCTGGAGCGACAGCGTGGGGAACGCTCGCTGCCACTCGTCGCGGTGCAGGATGGTTCCCGACCCGTCCGTGACCTCGAACGAGGCTAGCTTGTGCTTGATGTCGGCGGTCAGCGGCCCGCCTAGACTGATGTCGTTGCGATCCTGGCCGCAGATGAAGCCGGGCCACCCCGCGCCGGTCAGCTTGGACCCCGAGCTGTCCGTGTACGGGGTGAACAGCACGACCCCCGTAAACTGGGCCGACCCCAGGGTGATGTTCGTGATCGTGCTGGTGATGACCGGGTTTCCACCGGAGTCGACCACGCGAATCAACATCCCAACGGGCTTGCCAAGGTCGATGTTCAGGGGGGCGGCTGCGCTGAACCCGATAGTCTGTAGGACCGTCTCGGTCCCTGAGTTGAACCGGGACACCTTGAACGTGACCGTGGTCGACGGATAGGCGCTCTCGAGCGTGAATGCATAGCAGTCCGCGCTCCCCAGCCGGATGTTCTGCGAGCTGGTCCCCGCCAGCGTTCCGTTCTGGCATCGGGCCAGGACCCCGAACCGGCCCGTGGTGATCGACGTTGAGGGCAGGAACGTCGCCGAGTTGTAGCTCCACAGCTCCGCCTCTTGGCTCGTCAGGCTCTGCTCGCGCCACACGAACGCCACGGGAGCGTCTGGGGCCGCGCCGTCCAGTCCGTTGGCGTAGGGTTCGCCATCGCCGTCGAAGTCGCACAGGCGCCCGTAGGTGAACGATGAGGACGGCACAACGGGCAGATAGCCCAGCACCCGATCGCCGAAGCTGGGGCTGGTATCAAACTCGTCCGTGCGATCCCAGACCTGCGTCAAGACAGCCCGCCCCCGCTGATCTGCGCGCGGAAGACCGGGCTGGCCGAGAACTGCTGCGCGATGATCGCGGCAAGGCCCTCGCCCTGGTTCGCCAGGAGGTCGAGCACGGATCCGGCGTCGACCGCGTTCACCGTGAAGTTGACCGACGTGGAGCCGCCGCCCTCGCCGCCGGTGCCGCCGAGGTCGACCGGAATCCTGCGCCCATCGGGGAGCGGGACCGCAGCTTCGTTGTAGCGGCCCTCGCCGATGACGGCCACGTGGGGCTTATTGAAGACCGCGCCGCCGTTGGCGTAGCCGTGGACGGGCATGGCGTTGCCGAGACCGCCTGGGATGATGCCGCCGTCTGCGAAGCCGAAGGCCGACAGGACGGACGTGGAGACCGCTCGCTCGGCCGTGAGTGCGAGCAGGGACAGCAGCGCATCCTTCGCGGACCGCGCGCCCTGGCCGACATCGAACAGGCTGGAGACGAGCCCCTGGACCGCCCCGCGCTTCACGCTGTCGAACTTGGCGCCGGCTTCGACTGCGGCGTCTCCGACATCCTCAACGCCCTTCTTGGCCTCCAGCGTTTCGCGCTGGGCTTGCGAGAGGTTCGCGGAGAACTCGGCCCACTTGGCGGACAGGTAGTCGAGCGCATCGGCCTGGTCGCGGGCCTTGCCTGTGAGGCCGCCAGCGGGCTTGGCGCCCACGGTGCCCTCGCCCGCGAGCTCCATCTCGAGCTTGACGATCTCGACCACGGTCGGGCTCAGGCGGGCCTTGAGCTGTTCGAGCTTGTCCGTCTCCTCGGCGAGCGCCGCGACCGTGGCGGCCATGAGCGCCTTGGCGTCCGCGCCGCGCGTGTTCCCCGACAGCGGGTTGACCGCGCCGGGATCGGCCTGGCCGAGTCGGAACTCCCGCTGGAGGTTGACCGTATCGACGAGCACCTGCTGGAACTCCTGAACGGCCTGCATCTGGGCCTTGAGTGCGGCCCGGTCATCTCCCCCGACCAAGGCCCCACCGGCCATGTCGGCAGCTTTGGTCCGAAGCCCCAGCGGATCGCCCACGCGCATCAGCTTCCCGACGACATCCCCGGCGCTCTCAAGGGCCAGGCTCAGCTCGAGCACGCCGAGGCGGACCCGGCTGGTCGCGCCCTCGCCGGCCGCGCCGATGGATGCAATCACCCCATCAGGCCCGCCCATCCGCTCGATCCAGGTCGCGATCTGGTTACCGGCCTCGAGCGCACCACGCGCCGCAGCGCCCGCACCCTCGGCGATCGTCGCGAACATGACGCGGAGCACGCCCTGGAGCCGTTCGATGCCCCCAGCGTCCGACAGGCCGTCCACAATGGCCTTGTTCAGCTTGGCGCCGAACTCCACGCGGACATCCTCCACGGAGCCCCGCAGGAACTTCATGCGGCTGGTGAAGTTGTCGGACTCGCGCGCCGCGTTGCCGATGGCAAACTGAAGCTTGCTGGTGATCTCCTCGAACCGGGCGAGCGCCTTCTCGTCGTTGCCGATCTCGCCGCCCAAGTCCTTGAGGGCGACCACGAAGTCGTTCGTGGCGATGTCGGATTCCAGGACCCGGACGCCGAAGCGGTCCAGGGCTTCCGCGTTGCCGACGAGCGCCGATCGGAACAGCCGCAGGGTCTCCAGGTCGTCCTGGTCGTAGAAGGACGCCAGGTCCAGCGCGAACTGGGTGGCGTTCTCGGCCAGGCGGTCCGCCGTGTCTTCCGACAGCCCGCGCATGGCCCCGAAGAACGTCCGCGACTCGGCCAGCATGGCGCGCATCTGCTGGCGGCCACGGCCGATGCCGGTCGCCAGGGCGTCCGCGAACTCGGCCGCCTCTCCGGTCCGTTCACCGAACAAGACGGAGAACCGAGCGTCCAACTCCTCAGCCGCCGCCGCAGCCTCGGACATCCCACGCGCCAGGTTGAGCATCCCCCCGATCGCAGCGGCGGCGATGAAGCCGGCCATGAGCGTCTTGATGCTCGTCAGGGCAGACCAGAACTTGCGAGCGCCCGCAGCCAGGCCGTTCCAGATGACGCGCATCCGGCGACCCCAGACGTGGGTGGCCCGGTCAATCTTGTTCAGGTTGGGCGTTACCTGGTCCTTCAACCGGGCAACGATCAGCAGCTCCTCCTTCGTGTCAGCCATTAGCGGCGGCTCCCATAGGCTTGGGTCCTTCGTTGGGCTTCGGCCTTGACCTCAGCCGCCCGCCGCTCCTTCTCGCGCTCGTCCTGGCGGTTGCGCTCGATGCGCCCGCGCTCGTCGTCCGCGATCCGTACCGCGTGAACCCAGCTCGCCGACTGGTCGCCCCACGCGCCCTCTGCCGGGAGCGTGCCGTGCTCGACGTATCGGGCGTAGCTGTCCAGGAACGCGGCCACGTTGGACTGGAAGCGCAGCAGGGAGCCGGGGCACCGATACCGGGGCACCGCGCCATCCCCACCGCACTTTTCGCACGAAGCGTCCCCCCCGAGGCATCGGGTGCAGCCGATCGAGAAGACCGGCTCAGGGGCGTCGTCTGTGCATCCGAATCGTTCACGGAACTGGCTTCCCTCGGGCCTCTGGCATAGGCGGCAGTCGGGGAGCTTTTCACCCCAGGCCCGTTGGACCGCCGCCCGGATCAGTCCCCGTCCGACTCGGTTACGACTGCGGCCGACTCCGGCTCCTCGAGCGGGCCGCCGTTGTCGATGACGTTGGCGAGCTCCGTTTGGTGGTCGGGGTGGACGTGATCTAGGAACGACTCCTGGATGCGGTCCCTGTTGGCCTTCTCAGCCACGATCGGAACGCCCCGGGAGTCCTTGAAGTTCGCCACGGACACGATGCCCCGCAGCAGGATGGTGGTCCGCTGCGAGCCTGTGCGAAACGAGAACTGACCGTCCCCACTCGTCGACATGACCGAATCCTCGACGGCCACACGGTCCTTGTGCCGCAGCCCCCGCAACGTCCAAATAGTTTGGACATCCGCGACGAGGCCACGGTCGCAGCGCAGCACGTACTCGAAGGTTTCGCTCGGGTCTTGAGCAATCGCCATGGGTTGAGCCCTCTCTAGCTCAGGTGTGGAAGATCAGAAGTTCTTGATCGGTGCAGGGGCTGTTGTCGTCGGCCCCGTACTCGAACCCCCGCGTAACGCGGAAGTTGCCGTCGAAGCTCTGCACCTCGTCCCGTTCCGAGTCGCCCAGCGAATCGAACTCGATCGCGGGACACTTGATCTCGAAACGGTTGTGCTCGGACGTTCCCCAGCTCGCGCCGAGGCGGAAGCGGGTTCCGGCGTTCACTGCGTCGCGGAAGTCGTGCGCGGTCGCCCCCGGGTCGTCAGGGTTGATCCGGCCCGATGGGGTCCGGTTGGCGATTACGGCAGCCTGCCAGCCCGAAGCCGAGTTGGCGTTCTTGCGCATCGCAACGTTGTTGCCGAGCGACAGCTGCAGCTCGGTAAACTTCGGTGTGGTCGACGTGGTGCCGTCGTTGAGGGTCGCCGTAACGTTCACAAATGCGGGCGGGGTCAGGTCATCGAAGGCCCCGGTAGCCGTGTCGTCGAGCAGCGCGGTCGCGGTCGTGGAGCTGTAGATGCCCTGAATCGTGAACCGAAGTTTGCCGATGTCCTGGCTCTGGCAGTCCACGTCCACCGTTCCTCGAGCGCCGTAGACCGTAATCAGATCGCCGTCGTTGTAGAGGCGAATCGTCATGGACTGGTTCGATGTCTCCTCGGTCAGCGGGCGCCAGAAGTAGCCGTTTTGGTTTGCGCCCAGCTCGGTGGCGCCGACATCGACGGTTGCGCCCGAGGTCGATCCGGTCAACTCCTCGCCAGACGTGAACGCCCCCGAGATCGTGTGGACGGAAATCTGAGTGGCGCCCGTGTAGACATCGGACGTAATCGCGGCGGTGTTCGCAGACGTGCCGCCCGTGATCGTCTCGCCGGCTTGGAACGGGCCGCCAGTGATCGCGCCCGTCAGATCGACCGCCAGGGTGGCGCGCTGGAACATGCCGCAGCCCTTGAGCAGCGTTCCAAACTTCGGCGTGCTGCTCCAGGTGCCCCCCGCGTTGTCGGAGTTGCCCGCCATCTCGACGACGAAGGACAGCTCGCAGGTGCCCGTGGCGTAGTGCCTCGGGACGTAGCCGAAGCCGCCCGTGTGCAGCGGACGCTCGTAAGCGTTCGGGCGCTGATCGAGAGTCAGCTCGGCGACGCGGACAAGATCGGTAGCGGCGAACGAGGTTTCAGCCACGCCCTCGCCGGAGGTTGTCTCGGACTTTACGGCGAGTTGCCGAATGTGGTGCAGCTTGACCATTGGTTAGACGGCCGCCGAAAGGTCGGCCTCCTCGGTGCGGAAGTTGATAACGACCTCGAGCCATGCGACATACACGGCCGACTGATCGCCTTCAGGGTAGGTCCGGGTCACGCCCTGGACGACGGTATTGGTTGCCAGGCCCGCGCGGGTCCGGTCTGAGTAGAGAGCCTCGGTCGCGTCACGAATGAATCGCTCCATGTCGCGCACAGCATCCGAGCGGTCCTTGAGAACCAGCCCGACCATGCAGCGCATCTCATGGCGAATCGTGGACGTGAGCGTCTCGCTCACCCCGTCCATGTCGGTTGACGTGGGGAGGACTACGGCCAGCGGGGCCTTGCTTGTGTCGACGGTCGCCACGTCATCGCGCGAAACGCTGCGGACCGTGGTGAAGTAGCCCGTCCCCTTGTCGATCCCCAGCAGGGTGGTCTCGACGTTGCGGATGATCTTCTCGCTTACGGGCTCGTCGTAAGGCTGCGACTGCGCGATACCCAGGAACCATTCCGCCATATCGGCGTATATGTCCTGGATGTTCGGCATACTCCGCACGTACGGAACAGCCGCCTGCGAGGGCTCCTTCCCCTGCGTAAACATCATGCGCGAGCGGCGCGCGTGGAACGACTCGTCGAGGATCAGGAGCCTGTGCCAGAGCACGGCCAGGAACCATCCATCATGGTCGTCCTCGAGCGTGTTCGTGAGCAACGGGAGGTCGTCGCCATCAAGGATGAACTTGTTAACCCCGATGTCGTCCGTCGAGTACAGGTAGATCGGCTGCGTGGCGTTGAGGGCCTGAACCCCGGGATACTTCGTTTCGTCGAAACCGAAGTACATCGAGGATGTCTCCTTAGCCACGTCAGGCGAGGACGGAGACGCCGAGATCGTGTTCGCGTAGTTCGTCAGGGGCGAACTTGAGCTCGGCAGCACCTTGAACGCCTGCGACGTGACGAAAGCCCGAATCCATGCGTGCGACTGCATCGAGATCACGGCTGCCGGTCGAGTGCTGATCCCCGCTCGGAACTGGCCGCTGGATCCCGTATAGGTGCTCCAGTCAGTCCCCAGGCCGCACCAGCTCGGGCCCATCGACCCGCCCGATCGCCCCCCCATGCAGATCATGTCGGGATCGATCAGCAGAGAGGCTGCCTGGTCCTTGAGGTACTGGATCAGGTGGATGCACGATTTCTGCGTGCAGGGATAGTCCCCGTCCGACCACTGATCGTAGTTCGGGTCGGTCTCGCCAGGGGGGCGGAACACGCCAGCGCCGTTGGGGCCGCCGCTGCCTTCGTTCTCGACCTGGACCGTAGTGGCGTAGGCTACAGCGATCCCTCGAACCAGGAAGTGCCACAGGGTGTTTGCCGGACCCGTGATCTCTGTCGGGATCGACCCGTCAGAGAAACCGCTGTTCTCAACCCACGTCAGGCAGGGCCAGACGCTACCAGACCAGCCGTAATCCGATGGCGACCCCTCGGGGTAGAACATCGACACGCGCTCGTTTGCGTCGGCTGTGACGAAGCTGGACGTGTAGTCGACATCCTGATAGGTGTCGTCGACCGTGAAGACTTGGCTCAAAGGATCTCCTCCAGGACAACGCGCATCCGATACCCGCTGGCCTCCGCGTTAGAAGTGGCGCTGAAATCGGTCATTCGGACGGTCAGCGACGATCCGCCCGGGGGGGTCCACGTCATCGACTGGGCCCCGCCCTTGGTGCTGTTCCAGTAGCCCTCGACCGTCGACCAGTCGGACGCGCTGGCGTACTCCCAGGACAGTTCCCACGACTGGAGCTCGGCCTGGCTGCTCGCGGAGCTGACAGCCGTGTTCGTCTGCCGGCCGCTCACGAAGCCGCTCGAGGCGTCGCTGGCAAGCACGGATCTGGCGTGCATCGGGTCGACCTGTTCGGGGTCGATGGAGAAGGTCGCCACTAGAGGCCCCGCCCTTCCGCGAAAGCCTTGACGACGCGGGCGTAGACCTTGCGCCGCTTGGCCTTCTGCTCCTTGAACGTGTCCATGAAGCGCAGGCGGGCCGGGATCTTGACCGACTTCTTGAGCGCATAGAGCGGCATGAAGTCGCCGCCACGCGCGTCCACACCGATGGCCTTGCCGCGAATGTGGGTCTTCGTGCCTGATGCGCCTGGGACGACCTGGGCTGTGTGCCACTCGCGTCCGCGCTTGACGAGCCGGGCTGAGTTCCGAGTCACGCCGTTGGACGTGCGCGCGTCGGGCAGGGGGATTGTCAGGTACTTCCCCTTCTTCGGCCTGACGACCCCACCGAACTCCTGGATCTTGGCATACGCCAGAGGGCCGGCCACGTAGCTGTCGGCGCGGATGTCGCCGGGGTAGGTGGCCGCAGGGCGGACCGCGAGGCGCTGCGCCAGGGCCCCCGATCGGTTCTGGAGCTTGCGCCCCGTGTTCGGGTCGCCGCTGTATCCCTTGAAGCCAGCTTGCACCTGCTTGCGGTGCATCTGCGCCACCTGGTCCACAGCAGCCCGCCCGATCTCGGGCATGATCCGCATACGCTGCTTGATGAGCCGCTCGAAGGCGGCCGTGTCCAGCTTGACCGTCAACATCAGACGATCCGCCGATACGACGCAAGCCGTTCCTTGACGCCAGGCAAAAGCCGGAGGGCGTCCGTGTTCATGACCCCGCCGCCTTGCGATAGGTTGACCGACCAGGCGCCCTGAGCGTCCCGCCGCTTGACCTCGTAGGCTGCCTGCGTCGTAACTGCGTCCGCCAGGTCGGGGTAGTTGCTCACCACATCGGCGGCAGCGGTCTCGATACCGCCCGTGTAGACGACCTGGAGAGCTCGCCGGCCCTTCTCGAGGTTCACCAGGAAGTAGACCAGCCCCGACTCATCGTCGTGATCGTAGTTGGTCGTGGTCTCGGCGGTCACGTTGGACCAGTCCCAGTCCGCATCGTTCTTGATCGACGCGATGGACGTGATCGGGTATGCGCGCAGAGAGACAGCCTGGTCCCGGGTGTCGACGTGGTGATACTCGGTCCGCGATTCGGAGTAGAACTCTCGATCGCAGTACCGCTCCACCGCCAACGAGACAGCCGTAATAATCTGCTCGATCAGCGAGTCGAGATCGCCGTCCGTGCTCTCGATCTCCAGGCGCTCCTTGACCTTGGCTCGAGTCGTGAGGTCCAGCAGCGTCATCGGTCAGACCCCCGCATCTCGCGATTCTTATATCGGCCCTCTCGGTCGTCGACCACGGGGCCGATCGCGTCCAGCTTCTCGACCTGGCTCTCGACGAGCTCCGCGCTTCCCTCCGCAGCCATGTCAACCTCCACGACATCCCCCGCACGACCGGCAACGTGGCCGTGGATCAGGAATGTGCAGCCGGGCTTGACTCGGTAGCGGATGTGCATGGCGGAAGGTGCCCCCCAGCGGGCGGTGGGAGAGAGGGCGGGCGAACCCGCTAGGGGGCGAATGGCCTAGACCGTGTACTCGAAGGTGTTCGAGAAGTCGTCGTCGTATTCGTGGTCGAACAGGACGTACGAAACCCCGATGATGAAGCTGGTCCCGGCGACCACCAGCACCCCCCGGATATACCGCTCGCGCCCGTGCAGCCTAATAAGGCCAGGGGCTTGGGCTGTGTTCTGGGCTGTGATGGTGTGGGAGGCCCCCGAAACGGTCGACTCCTCACCAGCGAAGGCGCCCGTAGCGGACTCCTCGAGGGTAAGCACGCCCGTCGCTGCCGTGATTGCGCCCGTGTAGGGCAGGATCACCAGGTAGCGCGCGGACTTCGTATCTTTCGCGGCGCTGTTGTTCGTCCCTGCGTAGACCAGGGGCGGAAACATGCCTTTGTGATCGAGCAACCGTTCCGGGGACTTCATCAGACGGAGAACTCCATCGTCGGGGAGGCGTCGTCGGCTGTGTACTGGGCGCCGGTCAGGACCAGCGTCGCAGAGAACGCGACCGATGCCGAGCCGCCGTAGGTGCCAACGACCTTGAGGTACCGCTCGCGGCCGTGCAGACGGATCTGACCGGCAGCCACCGAAGCGTCATCGGCGTCCACGTCCACGGTGAACGTCGCGCTGGTGATGTCGGTGTAGGTGCCGCCAGAGGTGTCGCACTCTTGGACCTTGACGACCAGGGTGGCCGTAGTGTCCAAGACGCCGAGGTTGACGAGGAGGAGGGCGTAGTCGAAGCCCCGGGAGTCGATCGCTGCGCTCGTCTGGGTGGACGTTGCATCGATCGCCCCGATGGCGAAGACGGGCTTGAAGTGAAGACTGGGGGTGGTTTGCATGGTGATGGCCTCCGATCAGCCGTCGAGGTCGAAGTTGGACGCGAGGGCGAAGGCTTCGATCCGCGTGCAGAGAACGTCGTGGTCCATCGACCCGATGATCGACATGCGGAGCTTCTTGGCGTCGTCGCCTTCCTGCACGGCCTGGATGCGCATGGCGCCCCACTGGAGCAGAAGCAGCTTCGACCAGTCGCCGAAGATCAGGCGGGCGTCCGTGGTCGAGCCCGAGTCGAACTGGGTCGAGTCGAGGAACGAGTAGCCCATCCAGCGATCCAGGCTCGCCTGGTCGTTGTCGAGGAACAGGCGGCGGCCGTCAGCGTCCAGAGCCTTGGACAGCTTCTCGCCGACCTCCGGCTGCGCAACCCAGGCATACTTGCCGGCCGGGTCGTAGGCGTTGGCGTTCTTGAGGGTGTAGACCATCTCGGTGGCATCACCTGAAAGGGTCTGCGTGGCGCCGGAGTAGACGCCGGTCGGGGTCTCGAAGTCGACCGTCGACAAGCCGGTCACGTTCAGCAGGCCGCGCGGCTGCGAGGCGGTGCCAGTTCCGGTCAGGGCGGTCAGGTCTTCGCGCAGGGCGAACTTCGTTGCGATGCGACCACGGGCCCAGGGCTCGATCGCAACCGCCGACTGGAGAAGCTGCTTGTGGCTGAACTTCTGCATGGCCGCCATGGTGTGCGGCTGAGCGTTCAGGGTGCTGAACGTCTCGACCGACTCCGTGACAGACTCTTCGGCTTCGGTGTCGACGTAGTACGCGACCGAGCCGCCCTCTTCGACGATCCAGGACAGGTTGCCCCGGAGACCGCTGATCGACGTGGCGCCCGCGCGGCGGATGACCGACTGGGCCTCCAGCTGCGGGATCACGCTGTCGAACATAACCTCCATCGGCACGAACACGCCGCCTGCCTGGTCGGTGCCGACGTTGTAGGTCCGCTGCTCGCCAGGCATCTCCATGCCGCGCTTCTCGGCCTGCTCCATCACCTCGCGCTCGTATCCGTGCGACTTGGCGGTGGAGAAGCGGCCGAACTTGTCGGGCGCGGTCTGCGCCGCAGCGAGCTGCATGGCGCGGAAGATGGAGAACGCTTGCTTCTCCTTGGTGCCGTCCGCGTCGTACTCGACGCCGGGGAGGCTGATGGACTTGACGTGATCTTCGGCCGCCTTCTCCAGCGCCTCGATCTTGGTGCCGAGTCGCTCGACTTGCTCGGTCAGCTTCGCGCGCTCTTCGCCATGGGCGGCGTCGCGCTCGGCCAGGGCGATTGCCTGGCTTTCCTTGAACTCCTTGACGGCGTTCTTGAGTGCTTCTTCGTATTGCACAGTGGGTTCCTTGCTTCGGTCGGGGTGTCGCTTACCCGAGCTGCTTGCCCAGGTCCGCGAGGAGGGTTGAGTAGTCCCACCCGCGCCGGCCGGAGCCCTTGCTAGCCGGGGCTACCGGCTCGGAAGGTGCATCCCCGTTGGGGTCGGTGTTCTTGATGTGGGCGGCGAGCTCGCGGATCGTGTCCCGCAGCGCAGCCAGTTCGGTCGTGATCGCGTCGAAGTCCGGGGCAGCCGACTGGGGCGCCATCCGCTCGAGCCGTGAGAACCAGTCGCGCTCTGTGAGCTGCGTTTCTCCGCGCATGAATACCTCGGCCTCGTCAGCCGAGAGAATCCCGCGCTGGACCGCCTCGCCCATGTTTAGCTCCGTGGCGTCCGGGTTCGCCCCGACCCCCACCACGCTGATCTCCAGCAGCTCGTTCCGCTCGAAGACGACGCCGTAATCGCCGAGTCCCAGCTCCTTGCGCTTATCCGCGTCCCGCACGGGGTCCGTGGTGTGCGGCAGAAAGCCGACCGACGTTGACTTGAGGAACCCGGCTGCGGCGAGCTTGTATCGGCTGTCGATGAACTTGTCGATTCCCTCGGGGGCGAACTCGATCGTGCCCACCAAGGCTTTCCGCGAGCCCATCTCGACGCCGAAGTCGAGTGCTCGGCCGATCACGCGGTCATGGTCGTGGCCCCAGAGCGAAACCGGGGCCCTAGAGAAGCTGCCGAGGTCCCAGTTCTGCCGCACGATGTCGCCCATGCGGTCCACGCGCTCGGTGGACCAGACGTAACGGACCGTCCGGCCTTCGCCGGGGACGGCCTCGTCGGCAGTCGATCGACGCTTCGGGCCTGGGGCGCACTTGGCTTGGATAACGGCTTCTGCCCCAGCGGCGCTGAGGTCGTGATTCGACGCAATCCCTGCGGCGATTTGGCGGATCAGGCGTGCGTCCATCAGTCCTCTACCTCGTCGATCAAGTCGTCGAAGAACGGCGACACGGGGGCGGTTGTGCAATGGCAGTTCACGACCTGGCTGGCGCCCGCTTGGGGGTCGCCCGGGTAGCGCAGGCCGTGGCCGAACTCCTGGCCGATGGGGACGGTCGTTCCGCCCATGTCGATGTGCTCCTGGCGGTGGTCGCCGGTGCCGCCATCGGGGTGAATCCACATGTGCTCGGCGATGCCACCGAGCTTCATCTCGGCCACGCGTGCAGCGTTTGACACAGATGTCGATTCCGTCCGCGCGATGCGCTGGGCGCGCTCTGGGAGCCTGTCGCGCATGATCTGCACCTGGGCGATCAGTTCCTCCATGCGCTGCTCGATCTGGACGGCCAGAGAGTTCAGCGTGAAGTCGCCGCCCGCCAAGATGGTCCGGGCCATCGTCCGCTTGACCTCCTCAGCCAGCGTCGACATGACCCCCTCAGCGAGCTGGATCTGCTTGTTCGTCAGGAACGCAACGGCGTTGATGTCGGTCTCGGGGACTAGGCGCGAGACGCCCAGCTCGGAGGCCATATTCGCCACGGCCTCGAAGTAGGTCTTGGCGAGCTCTGGCCCAACCTCGGCCGCGAACGTCTCGGCCCACTTCTCCAGCGACGGGATTAGCAGGATCGCCAACTCTTCGCGCAGGGCGTCCGATTCGGCATCGCCGGCCTTGGCTTGCGCTTCCGGCTTGCGGACCTTGGCGGCCCGGCGCACGGCGTTGGACAGCTTGGCCTCTACGGCGTCCAGGAACCCCCGCTGCACCAGCAGGGCGCGAGACTCGATCCGCTGTTCGCGAACTCCGAACCAGTCGGCGTAGGCGCGCGCGTAGGCGTCCCGGGCTTCCGCTGTCTGCGGCGCCTGAGCCATCGCCCGATTCTGGGCGCCTAAGCCCTTCTGCGGCTCCTGGGGCCCTTCCGTGGGCGGTTGCGGGGCCATGACCGTGATCGGCTCCGGCTCCTCGAAGTCGTCGTCAGAGAGGTCCACTTCCCAGTTCGACAACTCCGCAGCCTTCTCGGGCTTGATGCCGAGCTCGCGGAGCATCTTGAACCGCTCGATCTTCTCCCCGAGCGTGTCGCCAAGGGCCTCGACCTGCGAGACATCAAAGCTAGACGTGGCGCCAGGCGGGACCGTGGCCTCTCGCAGCCTGGACAGCAGCCGTTCGTCGATCGTCTTCGCCAGATCGCGCTGAGCAGGGACAATCACGTCCTCCCAGAACACCGCTTTGGCCTCGCGCGCGTTGGCGCGGTTCACGTCGTCTGTGATCCCCAGAATCGGCTTCGTGACGCCGAAACAGGCCATGATCGCCGTAAGGGACCAGTCCCGAGCCTCGGGGAAGGCCATATCCTGCGGCGACCAGCCCGGGTTCTGCATGGCGAACCCGTAGGGCAGGACGGCGGGCGCGTTGTTCTTGCCGGGGTTGTTGAACCTGCGCTCCATCCGCGACTCGAGCTGGTCCAGCTGCGCTTCGGTAAGCGGCATCTCAGACGAGACGATCGCGGACGGGAAGCCGCCATTGTCGGCGGCGGCCATCTCCAGCTTCTCGGCCTTGAAGTCGACCTCCAGCCGGCGAGCCAGGGCCTCAGCAGCGCCCGTGCCCCGTAGCGGGTTGCCGGCCGACGATAGGTCCACGAACGAGACCACCGACTCGGGCGGGTAGCTGATCGGGTCGCCGTTGGCTGGCTTGTAGTCAAAGGACTCGGGCAGCCCCGTGCGTCGATCCCACTGGACCTGGACGCGGTTGCCTGGGACTACGGTCGCGGTCGCGGGGACGCCGATCGTGGCTTCCATCGACCCGGCAGGGGAGCCACGCATCGGGCCCGGATTGGTCCGGCTCTTGTCCAGCAGCCAGTACGCTTCCCCGCTCAAGTCCATGTAGACGGACGTGAGGGCCCACGTACGGGCGCCATCCATCATCGGATGCGGGCGGTTGAACAGGTCGACGAGCGGCCCGGAGGTGATCTCGGGGGCGTCATCCGCCGCGCTCGCCCACAGCTTGAAGGGAGCGCTGGAGATCGCCCGGGCTCGAGCCTTCACGCAAGCGTAGATGGCCCAGTGCTGGAGGAACGGGTCGGTCAGTTCCTCGTCATCCGCCAGGCCTGCGCGGCTGAATAGCTGCGCAAACGTGCCTGACGATAACCCGCCCAGCATGTCGGTCGGGATGCCCCAAGACCGCGCCTTACCGGCGCCGTTTTGACCTGAACGGCTGAACGGGGCAGTCAAGAATGGGCGCTAAGGTGACCCCGGACGGCTACCCAAAGGGGGCGGGCCCGCGCGCCGGGGCGGCCTTAGCGGGCCCCGTGTACCACAGCGCAGCCTGTGTGTGCCAGACTTTTCCGAGAAAACTCCGCCCATGTCTCAGAAACGTGGTAGAGCCGGCGCATTGTCCAGGAACCGGACCCCGTACCGGATCGCGTCCATATGGTGGTCCGATTCCTTCTTAGGCTCATCGATCCTCGGGGCGTCCTCGCTCTTGCCGTGCCCAGGCATCTTGCGCCATTCGTAGGTCTCGAACTCGGCCGCTACGTTGGGGCACTCTGGGGACACGGTCAGGCGCGGCAGGCCGTCCCCCTGCACGGCCAGGCGCTTCTGGACGCCCTGAATGCCGTCGAAAACGTTCTTGTCTACCTCGTCGGGGACGAACATCTGCTCATTACGCATGGCCCCCTTGAGGTCGGCAGCGGCCGGGTCAACTATCCACGACTCGATCGGGTCGTCACCAGCCAGGCGCTTAAGGTGCTCGAGCTTGCGGGCCTCGATCAGCCCTCGCTCATACACCTCGCCGACGCAGTGGATCCGACCGTCCCCGTCCACGCCCCACTTCGACGCCGCGAACGGGTTGGTATACCCGTCGTCCACGAAGATCAGCCAGCGGCCGAAGGTCTTCCCGGGCTGGTCGACCAGGTGGACGTTCCGGTCCCACTTGTCGTAGACCAGGCCCTCGCCACCGACCCACTTGCCGAGGAAGAATCGCTCCCGGGCAACCCCCTCCAGCGTGGACACGTCCGCCACGTAGTCGGGCGGAAGAAAGGTGTTCTCATCCGTCCGCGTCTCGATCGCCAGGCAACCGGCCTTGAGCTGAGCCCCACGGGCCAGGCCGAATCGGCGCGCGATGAAATGCGACGGGGGGCCGGGGTTGCAGGCCCAGTAGATTTGATTCGGGATGCCGGCCTGGAGACGGATGCGGCCCCGGAGCTGGGTGTAATCGGCCTCGGCGAGCTCGACCACCTCATCGATGCCGACCCCCGACACGTTAACGGACCCGATTTTGTCCGGGTCGTCCATGCCGAAGTAGATGATCTCCCCGCCGCCGTTGATGCGGATAGAGCACTCTTGTTTATTATGTGAGTACGAACCGGGTGGCAGCACGGGAGGCAGGCCACCCTCGGTCTCGAGCAGCGTCTTGAGCGTCGTGCGCTTGAGGCTGACCAGGTGCTTGCGGACCAGGGCCTCGCGGGCTCCGGGGACTACAGCGCGCGTCAAGGCCTTGAGGCAAAGCGCCCTGGTCTTGCCTGCCCCATAGGCGCCTGAGTAGCCGACCTCGCGCTCGGTGGCTTCGATGAACTGGCGTTGCTTCGCCAGCAGTTGAACGTCGATGACGGTGGGGTCAGTCAAACGGAAGTGGCGGCGTTTCGTCCCCTAGTGCAGCCTCTTCGGCCGCAGCTTTTCGCCGGGGCTCCTTGAACTGCATCTCCACCAGCGCCGGAACCCGCTTCCGCGCCCAGCCTGCGCACTCCTCGGACAGCTCGACCCCGACCACCTCGTCCCAGCCGGCGCGGAGTGCGCCCGCGACCTCCGACCCTGCGCCGGAGAACGGGACGAGGATTCGGCGGGGCTTGCCGTCCTCGCGCGGGGGCGGGAGTAGCAGCTTCGCCAGGTATTCGATCAGGCGCACCGGCTTAAGCGTCGGGTGGCCGCAGGTCTCGCCCTCGGGCATCCCGGCGTTGCGCTCGCGGGTGCTGGCCTTGGCGGTGTAGAAGAAGCGGGAGGCGCCGCCGGAGTCGGGTTCCCCGCCGCTCCCGACCGACCTATCCGTCCGACGAAACCGGCCGAGGCTCGCGCTCCCGAGGCCGCTATCGTGCTGCTTCATACCGACGCGGCCGTTCAGCTCCCCACTCTGCTCGTCCAGCATCGCCGCCGCCTCGGGGTCTAGCAGGACGTTTGCGGGCCAGCGGCCGGAGGGGATAGCCCCGGACGCTTCCGGCCGTTTCCGGATCCGGTCGTAGCCCTGGGCCTCGCACCCTTCACGGTATGCGAGAAGTCCGTTCGAGGGGTTTCCGGCCTTCGCCTGATTCCAGAATCCCGACGAGTCCCCGTCGGCTATGTCGATCCGCCCCCCGTCCACGTTGACCCCCGCCACCCCATGCTCGGTGGCGTTGTTCGCGAAGGTGCCATCGGTGGGCTTCATCGCGAGGATTGCGGGCTCCCAGGCGGGCTTTAGCGCGGTGCCGTAGCCGTTGAAGCGGTGGGCGGCCTCGGTCGTCTCCCCGCTTCGGTCAAGTCGGTTTAGCGTCGGGTTATAGCCGCCTCGACCATCTGGGCGCATGAACCCGACGCCCTCGGCGGGACGCGGCGTAAACTCCACCCCCGCCGCCTTGTCGATCGCCTTTGAGACGTCCAGCGACTTCGGGAACCCCGACCCATACATCCATGCGAGACAGTCCCGAATCGCGAAGTCGGCATCCTCGATCGCGCAGGTGAGCCGGTGGAACGTGCGGGTGCCGCCGAATGCGATCAGGTGCGCGCCGGGTCGAAGCGCGCGCAGCACCTCGCGCCAGACCGGCTCGGCGGGGACGCCGTGGTCCCAAGCCTTCCCCATGAACGACAAGCCGTAAGGCGGATCGCAGAGGGTCGCGTCGAAGCTCTCCGGCTCCAGCGTGGGGAGCACTTCGGAAACGTCGCCGACGATGATCTCGAATGTCATATCCCAGCCTCCCAGTACAACCCCGGAAACCTCCGCTCGGCCTGCCTACGAATCTCCCGCGCGCTCAACGTGCAGCCGCTATCCCCCATGCGCCGGAAGATCACGGCCCACGTCAGCTCGGACAGGCCAGACTTGCGCCGCTTGATCCGCTGGGCCATGAGCAACTCCAGCCGCTCGGCTAGGTGCGGCCACTCGTCTAGTTGAGACTTCGGGCCGGGCATCTAGCCTGCGAGCCTCGCCAGCACGATCCCCATGGTCGAGATCGCCACCAGGGTCCAGAACACGATTGCGGACACCTCCCGCAACGGATTCAGAGCCTCGGGGCGGGCCTTCTCGCCTACGCGGTCGACTTGGGGGGCGGGCGTCATTACACGTCCAGCCAGACAATCCGGGCCTCCAGTTGCTTGCGCTGAAGGTCCTCCTCGCGGCGCCTTCTCGCGCATCGTGCCGTCATGTACGTATCGCCAGATCGGACGCAGGCTTGGCAGTAGGACCGCAGCGGCGCATCGAGCGGGCCCAGCTTACGCAGCGGGACCGAGTGCTCTGCGGCGCAGCGCAGGCACACCCGGGCAGCTAACCGCGCGCGATTCCCCTCGGCGCGCTTTCGCGTGGCTTGAATGAAACCGATCATTCCAGCACCCCCGCCATGTCCAGCCACGCAATCGCGGGCGGCACGCTGGCGAACATGCGATCACTCTGGTTATCGCTCGGCTCCCAGTCCCGTAGTGCAGCCACTGAGTCCACGCCGAGGACCTGGGCGAGCCACTCCAGAAGCCACCCGCGCTCGCCCTCGTCGTTGGCGTACTGCATCAGCGCCGTGACGATCAGGCTCGGCACGAACTCCGCAATCTGCTGCGAGTCGTCCGCGAGCTCGGCGGCGTCCGACTTGTTCAGCACCTCGCCCCATTGCATGACGCGGGTCGGCACCTTGTAGTTGGGATTGGCCCCGTGCATGTCGCGGATGGCGCGGCACTGTTCCAGGATCGTCCCGCCCGGAATCTGGAGGCCCCAGTGAGCCCAGAGGCCCGCCGATGCCTTCGCCAGCATGTCCTCCTGGTAGCCCTGACATACGGCGTAGGCGCCCGCCCACGTATCCAGCTCCTTGCCGTTGTCGAGCGCCTGGACGAGGCCGTGAGGAGCCTGGCCTGTGTAGATGGCCTCCCCGTAGTCGCGCAGCCACCCGTTGAACTGATTGTGAAAGCCAGCCGGCGACAGCTCACAAGCGGCCATGACGGTCTGGAGGGCCCAGGCATCCTCGCGACCGAGCGCCACGCCCTGATTCGGGTGCTGGCCGACCTGCTTGGCGTAGAAGCCCACGCGGGCCTTCCACTGGTCGCCCTCGCCTTCCCAGAACTCCGCTCGAGCGGAACATGCGTGCTCCTGGAGCAGGTAGACCGACATCCGATCCCCGCAGATGTAGGCCAGCGGCAGGGTCGCGCGCAAGGCCCGCATGAAGTGCTGGCGATCGTAGGCCCCGTAGCTCAACAGCGGAGCCAGGTACGGGCACACCAGGCCGTTCTTGTTGGCGTAGGCTTGCCCCGGCTGCTTCGGGTCGCCGAACCCGAACGGGTCGCCGCTGTAGTGCCAGGACTGCGACCCGTTGGCGATGCCGGGGGACTGCACCCCGCGCCCCATCGGGTTGATGTAGAAGTTCCACGGGAGCCAGCCGTCCTCGGCGTACTCGACGCAGTTGATGAACTTCCCCGTGTGGTCGATCAGCAGGGAAGGCTGGCGGTCGAGGATGCTCGACTGGAGCTCCTCCAGTGACCCAGTCTCGCCCCAGAGCGCCGCCCCCACGTATCCGTAGGGCTCCACCCCCTCGGAGCTTCCCATAGCGCCGTAGGTGCCATCGGTCGGAGCGTACGCACCGAACCCAGGGGGAAGGTCCCCCTCGTCGAAGCTGCTACCGGGCCAGTCCACCGGGACCCCCTGCGGCAGATACCCACGGCAGAACGGGTTGGCCCAGGAGATGCCTTCGGGGTCGGCGTCGAGCTGGCCGGCGTAGAGGACGGGCGGCGACTCCAGCGAATCGCTCCACAGCATCAGCCGGAACATCTTGCCCTGCTGCATCGGCAGGACGTGGGCGAGTTGCGGGGCGCCATCGTAGAGGGCCTCTGCGGACGCCTCCCACCCGTCGGGAACCTCCAGGCCCAGCGCGCGGAACCAGAAATCCCCCTTCATCTCCCGCCAGTTGGCGTTGTGGATCAGGAGATCGAGCTGCACGAAGGGCGCGTTATGCCACGTCGTCGCGATCGCGGTGTAGTTCGCGGTCCCCAGCTTGTCGTCCGCCAGCAGCTTGCCCGACCACTGGTAGGCGATCTCGGACGGGCCCCATGCCAGCTGCTTCCCGCCCGCCGCGAAGACCTGGCGCGTCTCGGTGTGGTCGACGCCTTCGGTGCGCAGCCTGAGGCCGAACAAGAGCTGTCCGATGTCGGCGTGCGGAACGGCCTTGAGCGGGGGCGGCTTGGGGCCATCGGTCGACACCGTGACCTCGCGGTCTCCGATGACCTCGCCCGTGTCGATGCCGCAGATCCGGTAGCTGTGGATCCTCCCGTCCGCCGTCCGCTTCCACGGCTCGACCTGGAGCCGCTCGAGGCCCTCGACTTCGATGGAGAGAGGCTCCTCGCTCGCGGGCGCTGGGATCACGGCCCATAGGGGCTGCCCCTTGTCGGCTTCGGGCCAGTAGGTCGTTCCGGTCCAGTTCATTGGTCGGCCTCGATGACGGCAGCGGCCGGCTCGGCGGGGGCGTGGTGCTCCACGTATTTGACAGCGAAGCAAGCTGCCAGGATGAGTCCAGCCTCAAGCGCGGTCGCGGCCAGCATCGCAGCCACAGCGCACGGCTTGGCGTCCCACTCGACGAGCACGGATATCCACCCAAGGATCAAAGCCACGCCCAACATCACGGCGATTACGATAGAAGCCACCGCGAACCCATCCACCATCCAATACTCGATCATCACGCCCTCTCATCCGGTTTGAAGATCAGGGAGTAACAGCGCGCGTACGCCGCTCCCCATTGCCCGTCGTGTTCTTCGACCTGCCGCCCTTCGGTCCAGGCCATCGCGTGCGCCCATTCGTGGCACAGGTACTCGGCCAGCCGGTCCCCGGTGAGGTCCGCTGCTAGGCCGATGTGGAAGCGGCTCCTGTCGCTGGAAAGCCGGCAGTAGCCGTAGAGCCTGCCCCGCTTGAGGTCTTCCCGGCGCACCGTCACGGGCAGCACGGGGGCCGCCTCGGAGCGCAGGGTGCGGAGCATGGCGCGGAGGGTCATGGCCTGTACCGACGCCACTCCGCCCAGGAGCCGGGCCGGGGCTCAGGGCTTAGGGCGGCGCCAAGGCTGTCTAGAGCGGCCCGTAGCGAACTCTCAGCGCCTAGGCACACCCAGTCCCGCTTCGAGCACTCCCACTCCACCCGATCAGCGCCCAGCTCAGAGGTCCGCGTGAGGTCGACGCCGGCCCGGCCGCAGAATCGGCAGAAGGGTTCGGGGTTGGTCACGACTCGCCCTCGTCCTCGTCGTCGTCGTCCATGTAGTACGCGACAGTCCCGCCTGGCTCGACCTCCCACGTGAGGTCCCCCTCGGCGCCCTCGCCCTCTCTAGCTGTCTCGGCTCGCTCGACGGCGGCCGCAGCCTCGTCGAGGATGATCCTATTCTTGAGCCGCGCCAGCGCCCAAGCCTCCAGCGTGGCCACCCTCCGAGCCCTCACGCCCGCTCCTTCTTCGCCCCACTGGGCAGCTCGTACTGGTGATTGTAGTAGCCCCTGTCGAAGTGCCGACGAATCCGGGGGGTGACCTCATAGATCGCCCCGCGCTCGTCCTGGCGCATCTCCAGGATGATGCAGCCAACGTGGCTGTCGAGCCCCTTCTGCATGTGGAACACGTCCTGATCCTTCGTGCTCGGGCACAGGATCGCGTGGACTCCACGAGCGTTGAAGTAGCCCGACTTGTGCCAGTGCCCAAAGACCCAAACGGCGGGCTTCTCGCCAGGCTGCGCGGATTCGATTCGCTTCTGGGGCGCGTAGGAGTAGGCGTAAGACGAGCCGCCGCCTGGGTGCTGAATCAGCATCTTCGCTGAGCTGCGCGGCTTCCCGTGGCGCTGGAGGCGGATGAACGCCTGGGCGTAGCCAAGGCTCACCAGATCCTCGCGCCCCGCTTGCTTGGCCGAGTCCTCCATCCAGCGCCCCACGTCGATGCCCTCCTTCTTCTGGAGCCACCCTTCATGGTCGGCGCCCGAAACCCAGTACGAGGTCACGCCGTCGCGCTGGGGGTATCGCTCCAGGAAGTTGCGCATCTGGCCGTCCCACGTCGCACAGCCCGGCTCGAGCTCCGCGTAGCCGATGCGGCCCTTGTCGATGCCCTCGATCCAGTTGCCGGCCCCGTAGACGTGCGTGATGCCCTCGGCTGCGAACCAGTCGTAGGCATCCTCCAGCACGTCGTACCGGCAGGCCGTGGAGCCCAGGTGCGTGTCTGAGATCAGCCCGACCCGGTAGAAGCCATCGGGGGTAGACTCAAGGACGTGAGGGCTCGGGCCCTTAGGCACGCTGGAGAGGAAGAAGTGGTCACCATTGCGACCGAGCATCACCCCGCGCTCTCTTAGCTGCCGCAGAGACTCGCGGACCCGGCTGGGCGTTGCGTCGAAGATATCGCACAGCTCCAGCACGGATGAGCCCTCGCCCCGCAGCTTGCGCTTGATCTTGGCAGGGTCGATCTCGCGCTGGCTCCTCTCGACCCCGGTCTCCTTGCGAGCGTCCGCCAGAGCCCTCTTCGATCGCTTGCCGGTCACCCCGCCACCCGCTCGTAAAGGTCCGGCCACCGCCCCCGGCAGTACAGCCGCAGGTTGCCGGCCGTGGTCTTGACCTTGAGCTTGGGCAGCACCTTGTCCGCCATCCAGGCGAAGGATTCGCCCTGGGCAGCGCCCTTAGCCTTCGCCTTCATCCAGTCCTCCAGCAGCTCGTTCACGTCATCGCGGTCGAGAACGGACCTGCGGCTCTTGACGGGCGGGGAGTCCCTCCTGGCGGCTGCCAGGGCGGCTAGGGCGGGGTTGCGCTTGCTCACCTATCCACCCCACTCGGAATGCCGTACTCCTCCATCTTGCGATAGAGGGTCGTGCTCCCGATCTCCAGCGCAGCGGCGGCAGCTTGGGCTGTGTCGGTCGACGCGAGCGCCTGCCGGATAGCGGTCTCCTCGGCCAACCGCACCACAGCCGCCATCGTGATCGGCTTGTCCACGCCACGCTCCGGGCTCAGGGTCTGGTCGAGCCGCAGCTTGGCTCGGTTGTACTCCTTGCGCAGGCCCTCGATCTCCTTGATGAGTTTGAGCCGCGTTGCCTCAAAGCCCTCGATGAGCCGCCGGACCCCCTCGATCCCTTGCAGGCTGTCGACGCCCTGCAACGCGTCATCGATCTCTTCGATGAGTGAGTCCCGATGCCGAACCACGTCGCGGTAAGCCTCCAGGCTCACACCGCCGCCTTGCTCGGCAAACTCGATCATCTGCCGTCTCGCCTTGCCCGGGATCTCGTCGTGCGGGATCTCCAGCCCTACTGTTGCGCTCATGTTCTCTCCCGTTGCGGGCTCGCGCCCTAGTTGTCGGAGGCTGGCTCTGTTGGCGCGTCGGTCATCCTGATGATGACTCCGCCCCCAGGTCCATCCACGTTGACGGCCTGGGCCAGCTTTCCGTCTGATTGCTCCACAAGCCACTGGATAGCGCGCAGCGAATCTCCAGGATCCGCGTTGAGCGCGATCTGATAGGCCCTCTCGATCAGCAGGGCTGCCCGCTGGCGCACCTCCCCGGGCGCGAGCTCCTCGGCGCCCTCCATGTATTCGCGGATCAGGGGCCGGATCGAGAACTTGGGGCGGCCCCCAGGGTTCCCGCTTTGCCCCTTGACGAACTGGCCGGTGCTCGTTCTATCGGTCTTCTGCATGGTTTGGCGAAACAGGGCTCAGCTCAGGCGTGCCGAGCCAAGCATATCAGCCTGGATCCGTCAAGGCTTTTCCCGGTTCTCACGGGCCTGGCCCTGCAGTCGGGCCCACTCCTCGAGCGGCACCCAGACCCCCTCAGCCGGCTCCTCATGGTCGAGGCTAGCCCCCCGGGCGGTCTCTCGATCAGCGAAAGCCGCGAACGGATCGGGGAGCGCCCAGCACTTGACGGGGCCCTCCATCAGAGAGGCTCGCAACAGTCGTTCACGGCGAGCATGGCTTGGGCGGCGGCGTCGAGATACTCGGCTTCGATGGCGTCGCGGATGACGCACACTTCCCGCCAGGCCTGGTCGATCGCGTCGTCCATCAGGCCGAGAACGTCCTCTTCGGAGATTGATGCGCCGGAAGTCCCCTCGCACCAGAGGATGAGCTCGGCGGCTGCAGCCTCGAATAGCTCGATCGCGCGGTCGGCCAGACCGTCCGCGGCGTCGAGGCACTCGCCCATCAGCGCGATACGGGTGGCGGCGAGCTGCTCGTTCAGGAAGTCTAGGCAACCGGCCCAGGTCTCGGTAGACCCCGGTCCGCACTGGAGCCACGCGACCTGGAAAGCGCAGGGGCACGGGACCTCGGCCATCCAGTCGACCCCTGCGACGATGCTCTGCATCTCTTCGAGCGTCAGGCAGTCTCCCGGGTCGAGCAGTGCGTCGACCTCGGCGGCGATTGCGGAGGGAGTGCGAACCTCTGCCAGGTCCAGCGTCGGGGTGACGATCGGAACGGGCGAAGCGAGGGCGGTCAGAATCAGTGCGTACATAGGGGGTCCCGTTGTTGGGGGCTGGCTATCTCTCGAACCTCACGATCACGCCGGCCTCGTCGGCCAGGTGCATCTTCGACACTTCTCGCCGGTCGAGCGTGCCGTCTGACCATTCGAGGGTGACTCGCCACGGGTCGAGGTTGTGTGAAGGGAGCACGCGGACGACGGTTGGACCCGGCTCGACCACGATCTCGGGCGGCCTCGCCATGAGGAAGGCCATGCCCCCGAGCAAGAAGGCGGCGCCGTAGCCGA